>ERZ773211.111-NODE-111-length-19758-cov-45.6554_pt1 | contig 19758 bp, 21 predicted proteins | sample MGYA00511914_ERZ773211 | MGnify/ENA primary metagenome ERZ773211 (study PRJEB29015, sample SAMEA2738163) | human oral metagenome | biome: human oral; feature: human-associated habitat; material: saliva | place: China | collected 2242 ...
CTTTAGCAACTGATATAGTTGGAAGTGAGGAGTCAATTTCCCAAATCAATCTAACCAATTTGCAAGAAAATTTTACAAGGTTTTACAAACCTGTAAATATGACTCTGTTTTTAGTTGGCAATTTTGATGTGGATCAGGTACAGGATTATTTTGAAAGAAAAAAACTGGAAGATTTAGATGTTCAAGAACTAACAAGAGAGAAGTTTGTTTTACAACCTGTAAAGCAAACAGACAGCATGAGGATGGAAGTATCTTCTCCCAAACTAGCGATTGGTGTTAGAGGTAAACAAGAAGTTGCCGAAGCGGATTGCTATCGATACCATATTTTATTAAAATTATTGTTTGCAATGATGTTTGGTTGGACTTCGGATCGTTTTCAGAAATTATATGAATCAGGTAAAATTGACGCATCCTTATCTCTGGAAGTTGAAGTAACAAGTCGCTTTCATTTTGTCATGTTGACAATGGATACAAAAGAGCCAGTTGCTTTATCTCATCAGTTTAGGAAGGCCATTCGTAATTTTACAAAGGATTTAGATATTACAGAGGATCATTTAGATATTATCAAAAGAGAGATGTTTGGAGAATTTTTCAGTAGCATGAACTCTCTTGAATTTATTGCAACGCAATATGATGCTTTTGAACATGGTGAGACAATCTTTGATTTGCCAAAGATTTTACAGGAAATTACTTTAGAGGATGTCCTTGATGCTGGACATCATTTAATAGATGATGGTGATATAGTTGATTTTACAATATTCCCATCGTAGTAACCTATCATAATCGATACTAGAAAGAAGGAATGACAAGTATGAGGAAAAAAACAATTGGTGAGGTTTTACGTTTAGCTAGAACCAACCAAGGGTTGACTTTAGAAGAATTACACAAAAAAACAGAAATTCAGTTGGATATGTTGGAAGCGATGGAAGCTGATGATTTTGATCAACTTCCTAGTCCATTTTATACTCGTTCTTTTTTGAGAAAGTATGCGTGGGCAGTTGAGCTAGATGAGAGAATTGTCTTGGATGCTTATGATTCTGGGAGCATGATTACTTATGAGGAAGTAGATGTTGATGAAGACGAGTTGACAGGTAGGAGACGTTCAAGTAAGAAAAATAAGGCATCATTTTTACCTTTATTTTATTTTATACTCTTTGCATTATCGATTGTCATTTTTGTGACCTATTATGTTTGGAATTATCTCCAGACTCAACCTGAGCGTTCATCTGCGTCTAGTTATAGTGTAGTCCAAGCAACAAGCTCAACTAGTTCTGTAACTTCATCTTCAAGTAGTAGTTCATCAAGTAGCTCTTCGAATATGGAACCAGCTATAAGTGTATCAGGTGAAGGAAATCGAGTAGAAGTTGCTTATAAAACGAGCAAGGAAACTGCAAAATTACAATTATCAGTCTCAGATGCTAGAAGTTGGGTTAGTGTTTCAGAAAGTGAGCTTGAGGGTGGAGTGACCTTATCACCAGATAATAAAAGTGCGGAAACAACAGTTTCAACTAAAAATTCTGTGACCATTACTTTAGGTGTTGTCAAAGGTGTAGCTTTAACAGTAGATAATCAGACCGTTGACTTATCAAAATTAACAGCTCAGACTGGAAAAATCACTGTAACCTTTACTAAAAATTAAGGAAAAACGAATGAAAAAAGAACAAATTCCAAATCTCTTAACAATAGGTCGAATTCTCTTTATACCTATTTTTATCTTTATTTTAACGGTAGGAAATTCGATAGAGAGTCATATAGTAGCAGCTATTATCTTTGCTGCTGCTAGTATTACAGACTATTTAGATGGATATTTAGCTCGTAAATGGAATGTGGTTAGTAATTTTGGTAAATTTGCAGATCCTATGGCGGATAAGCTACTAGTTATGTCGGCTTTTATTATGCTGATTGAGTTAGGTATGGCTCCGGCTTGGATTGTTGCAGTGATCATCTGTCGTGAGTTGGCTGTGACAGGTTTAAGGCTTTTATTGGTTGAAACTGGTGGAACGGTCTTAGCAGCAGCTATGCCTGGAAAAGTTAAAACTTTCAGTCAGATGTTTGCCATTATTTTCTTGCTATTACATTGGACTTTGCTTGGCCAAGTTCTACTTTATGTGGCCTTGTTTTTCACTATCTACTCTGGCTATGATTATTTCAAGGGTAGTGCCTATGTATTTAAAGGGACATTTGGTTCGAAATGAAATCAATAATTGATGTAAAAAATCTTTCTTTTCGTTATAAGGAAAGTCAGGAGTACTACGATGTGAAGGGTATTACGTTTCACGTGAAACGTGGAGAATGGCTTTCGATTGTAGGGCATAATGGTAGTGGTAAATCAACGACTGTCCGGTTAATTGATGGTTTACTGGAAGCAGAATCTGGAGAGATTGTAATTGATGGGCGACGTTTGACTGAGGAAAATGTTTGGAATATACGTCGTCAAATCGGTATGGTTTTTCAAAATCCAGACAATCAATTTGTTGGAGCGACTGTTGAAGATGATGTTGCCTTTGGTTTGGAAAATCAGGGACTTTCTCGTCAAGAAATGAAAAAAAGAGTGGAAGAAGCTCTGGATTTGGTTGGCATGCTGGACTTTAAAAAGAGAGAGCCAGCTCGTCTGTCAGGTGGCCAAAAGCAACGTGTGGCCATTGCAGGTGTTGTAGCCCTAAGACCAGCTATTTTAATCCTAGATGAAGCAACGAGTATGTTGGATCCTGAGGGACGTAGAGAACTGATTGAGACAGTAAAAGGAATTCGAAAAGACTATGATATGACGGTCATTTCCATTACACATGATTTGGAAGAAGTTGCCATGAGTGACCGTGTATTGGTCATGAAAAGAGGGGAAATTGAATCAACTAGTAGTCCAAGGGAACTTTTCTCTCGAAATGATTTAGATCAAATTGGATTAGATGATCCTTTTGCCAATCAATTAAAACATTCTTTGAGCCAGAATGGCTATGATTTACCTGAAAATTATTTGACAGAAAGTGAGCTAGAGGATAAGCTATGGGAATTGCTCTAGAAAATGTGAGTTTTGCATATCAAGAAGGGACTCCCTTAGCTTCAACAGCTTTGTCAGATGTTTCTTTGACGATTGAAGATGGTTCTTATACGGCTTTAATTGGCCATACAGGTAGTGGCAAATCAACTATTTTACAACTCTTAAATGGTTTATTGGTGCCAAGTCAAGGGAGTGTGCGAGTTTTTGATACCTTAATCACCTCGACTTCTAAAAATAAAGATATTCGTCAAATTAGAAAACAGGTTGGCTTGGTATTTCAGTTTGCTGAAAATCAGATTTTTGAAGAAACGGTTTTGAAAGACGTTGCTTTTGGACCGCAAAATTTTGGAGTTTCTGAAGAAGATGCGGAGCAGATTGCGCGTGAAAAACTGGCTCTGGTTGGAATTGATGAATCACTTTTTAATCGTAGCCCGTTTGAGCTATCAGGTGGACAAATGAGACGTGTTGCCATTGCAGGCATACTTGCCATGGAACCAGCCATATTAGTCTTAGATGAGCCCACAGCAGGCCTGGATCCTCTGGGAAGAAAAGAGTTGATGAACTTGTTCAAAAAACTCCACCAGTCAGGGATGACCATCGTTTTGGTAACGCATTTGATGGATGATGTTGCTGAATATGCGAATCAAGTCTATGTGATGGAAAAGGGACGTCTAGTTAAGGGTGGTAAGCCAAGTGATATCTTTCAAGATGTTGTCTTTATGGAAGAAGTGCAGTTGGGTGTACCTAAAATTACAGCCTTTTGTAAACGATTGGCTGATAGAGGCGTGTCATTTAAACGATTACCGATTAAGATAGAGGAGTTCAAGGAGTCGCTAAATGGATAGTATGATTTTGGGGCGTTATATCCCAGGGGATTCGATAGTTCACCGATTGGATCCACGCAGCAAATTACTGGCTATGATGCTACTGATTTTGATCGTTTTTTGGGCTAATAATCCCTTGACGAATCTGATTCTTTTTATAGCGACAGGGATATTTATTGCCTTGTCAGGAGTATCTCTTTCATTTTTTATTCAGGGCTTGAAGTCTATGTTTTTCTTGATTGCCTTCACAACTATTTTTCAACTGTTTTTCATTTCTAATGGGAATGTTTTATTTGAGTTTTCGTTTGTGAGAATCACAGATTATGCTTTGCAACAAGCTGGAATTATTTTTTGTCGCTTTGTATTAATTATTTTCTTTTCAACTTTGTTAACCTTAACGACCATGCCCTTAAGTTTGGCATCAGCTGTCGAAGCTTTGTTAGCACCTTTAAAGCGTGTGAAAGTTCCAGTTCATGAAATTGGATTGATGCTGTCCATGAGTTTGCGTTTTGTTCCGACCTTAATGGATGATACGACGCGGATTATGAATGCACAGAAAGCGCGTGGAGTGGATTTTGGTGAAGGAAGCATTGTTCAAAAGGTGAAGGCTATGATTCCCATTTTGATTCCTCTTTTTGCGACAAGTTTAAAACGTGCAGATTCCTTGGCTATCGCCATGGAAGCGCGTGGTTATCAGGGTGGAAAAGGCAGAAGTCAATACCGACAATTGGAATGGACTCGAAAGGATACGCTGACTATTCTTGTTATTATCGTACTTGGTTGTTGCTTATTTTTCTTAAAATCTTAGTAGCTTTCAGGAATTGATAAAAAGTTACTGTAACAGTTTTTGATATAAAGGTAGGGATATGAACCGTTTTAAAAAATCAAAATATGTCATTATTGTCTTTGTCACTGTTCTGCTTGTCTCAGCTCTCTTAGCGACGACTTATTCAAGTACAATGGTGACAAAATTAGGAGATGGAATCTCATTGGTTGATAGAGTTGTGCAAAAACCTTTTCGGTGGTTTGATTCTGTCAAATCAGATTTGGCTCATTTGACACGAACATATAATGAAAATGAAAGTTTGAAGAAACAGATTTACCAATTAGAAGTTAAATCAAATGAGGCGGAAAGTTTAAAGACGGAAAATGAACAACTACGTCAATTACTTGATATGAAGTCCAAGTTGCAAGCTACAAAGACTTTGGCAACAGATGTTATTATGCGTTCTCCGGTATCTTGGAAGCAGGAGTTGACCTTAGATGCAGGCAAATCAAAAGGGGCTTCTGAGAACATGTTAGCTATTGCAAATGGTGGCTTGATTGGGAGTGTTTCAAAAGTGGAGGAGAACTCTACTATGGTCAACCTTCTGACAAATACAGAAAATGCTGATAAGATTTCTGTTAAAATTCAACATGGTTCTACTACAATTTATGGAATTATTGTTGGCTATGACAAGGAAAATGAGGTTCTTAAAATTAGCCAATTAAATAGCAATAGCGATATTAGTACAGGCGATAAGGTGACAACGGGTGGATTAGGAAACTTTAACGTTGCGGATATTCCTGTTGGTGAAGTGGTTGCCACAACGCATAGTACAGACTATTTGACACGAGAAGTAACTGTTAAATTGAGTGCAGATACTCATAATGTAGATGTGATAGAATTAGTGGGGAATTCATAATGAGACAGTTGAAGCGGGTTGGAGTGTTTTTATTGCTTCCTTTCTTTGTTCTAATTGACGCCCATATTAGCCAGCTTCTGGGCTCATTTTTTCCCCATGTACATTTGGCTAGTCATTTTCTTTTTCTATTTCTCTTATTTGAGACAATAGAAGTATCAGAGTATCTCTATCTAGTCTATTGTTTTATGGTGGGCTTGGTTTACGATGTTTACTTTTTCCATCTAATAGGGATTGCAACTCTCTTATTTATCTTATTGGGAGCCTTTCTTCATAAATTGAATAGTGTTATTTTGTTGAATCGTTGGACAAGAATCTTGGCTATGATTGTTATGAGTTTTCTATTTGATATGGGAGCTTATCTTTTTGCATTGGTGGTAGGTTTAACTGTAGATAATCTGCCGATTTTTATCGTTTATAGCCTAGTACCATCAATGATTTTAAATCTTGTATGGATGCTTATTTTTCAGTTTATTTTTGAAAAATATTATCTATAAGAAAGAAACAAAAATGTAACAAAGGCGTAATATTCATTAGGCCTTTTTTTGGTATACTAGTATTGTCTTTAAAAGAAGGAGTATCTACGTAATATGAAGAAAAAAATCTTAGCGTCACTTTTATTAAGTACAGTAATGGTTTCTCAAGTAGCTGTTTTAACAACTGCGCATGCAGAAACGACTGATGACAAAATTGCTGCTCAAGATAATAAAATTAGTAACTTAACAGCACAACAACAAGAAGCTCAAAAACAAGTTGATCAAATTCAGGAGCAAGTATCAGCTATTCAAGCTGAGCAATCTAACTTGCAAGCTGAAAATGATAGATTACAAGCAGAATCTAAAAAACTTGAGAATGAGATCACAGAACTTTCTAAAAATATTGTGTCTCGTAATGATTCTTTGGAAAAACAAGCTCGTAGTGCTCAAACAAACGGAGCTGCAACTAGCTACATCAATACAATTGTAAACTCAAAATCAATTACAGAAGCTATTTCACGTGTTGCAGCAATGAATGAAATTGTATCTGCTAACAACAAAATGTTGGAACAACAAAAATCAGATAAAAAAGCAATTTCTGAAAAACAAGTAGCAAACAATGATGCAATTAATACAGTAATTGCAAATCAACAGAAATTGTCTGATGATGCTCAAGCGCTAACAACAAAACAAGCTGAGTTGAAAGCTGCAGAATTAAATCTTGCTGCTGAAAAAGCGACAGCAGAAGATGAAAAAGCAAGTTTGCTAGAGAAAAAAGCAGAAGCAGTAGCGGCAGCAAAGGCAGCAGCAGAGGCAGAAGCAGCTTATAAGGCAAAACAAGCAAGCCAACAACAAACAGTTGTTGCTTCTGGAAATACGACATTTGCAGCACAGGTTCAAGCTGTAGCTTCTTCGGAATCAACAACATATACTCCTGTAGCAGTTAAACAACGCCCAACATACAGTACCAATGCTTCAAGTTATCCAGTTGGTGAGTGTACATGGGGAGCTAAGACATTGGCACCTTGGGCTGGAGACTATTGGGGTAATGGAGCACAGTGGGCTACAAGTGCAGCTGCTGCAGGCTTCCGTACAGGTTCAACACCTCAAGTTGGTGCGATTGCATGCTGGAACGATGGTGGATATGGACACGTAGCGGTAGTCACTGCTGTAGAATCAACGACACGTATCCAAGTGTCAGAATCAAATTATGCTGGTAATCGCACGCTTGGAAATCACCGTGGATGGTTCAATCCAACAACTACATCATCAGGTTTTGTAACATATATTTATGCAGATTAATTAAAAGAGGGACTCGAATAGAGCCCTCTTTTTAGGTTTATCCCTATTAAAAATTATATCAAAATAGCTTGAAAATATTGAAAAAGTATGGTAAAATGAAATTTGTCGTGTGAACGATAATACTCATTCTTGATGAATTGTGAAGCAGTTGCCCTTAGGTCGTTTTGCGAGTTGAAGTCAAGAAGAGGAAAAAAACAAAAAGGAGAAATACTCATGGCAGTAATTTCAATGAAACAACTTCTTGAGGCTGGTGTACACTTTGGTCACCAAACTCGTCGCTGGAACCCTAAGATGGCTAAGTACATCTTCACTGAGCGTAACGGAATCCACGTTATCGACTTGCAACAAACTGTAAAATACGCTGACCAAGCTTACGATTTCATGCGTGATGCAGCAGCTAACGATGCAGTTGTATTGTTCGTTGGTACTAAGAAACAAGCAGCTGATGCAGTTGCTGAAGAAGCAGTACGTTCAGGTCAATACTTCATCAACCACCGTTGGTTGGGTGGAACTCTTACAAACTGGGGAACAATCCAAAAACGTATCGCTCGTTTGAAAGAAATCAAACGTATGGAAGAAGATGGAACTTTCGAAGTTCTTCCTAAGAAAGAAGTTGCACTTCTTAACAAACAACGTGCACGTCTTGAAAAATTCTTGGGTGGTATCGAAGATATGCCTCGTATCCCAGATGTAATGTATGTAGTTGACCCACATAAAGAGCAAATCGCTGTTAAAGAAGCTAAGAAATTGGGAATCCCAGTTGTAGCGATGGTTGACACAAACACTGATCCAGATGATATCGATGTAATCATCCCAGCTAACGATGATGCTATCCGCGCTGTTAAATTGATCACAGCTAAATTGGCTGACGCTATCATCGAAGGACGTCAAGGTGAAGATGCAGCAGCAGTTGAAGCAGAATTTGCAGCTTCTGAAGCTCAAGCAGATTCAATCGAAGAAATCGTTGAAGTTGTAGAAGGCGACAACGCTTAATTCATATAAATAGTAATTACCTAGGAGGGCGGGGCTTAGCCCGGCTCTCCTATTTTTAAAAAATATAGGAGAATCAAAATGGCAGAAATTACAGCTAAACTTGTAAAAGAATTGCGTGAAAAATCTGGTGCCGGAGTTATGGACGCTAAAAAAGCGCTTGTAGAAACAGACGGTGACATCGAAAAAGCGATTGAATTGCTTCGTGAAAAAGGTATGGCTAAGGCAGCTAAGAAAGCTGACCGTGTTGCTGCAGAAGGTTTGACTGGTGTTTATGTTAACGGTAATGTTGCAGCAGTTATTGAAGTAAACGCTGAAACTGACTTCGTTGCGAAAAACGCTCAATTCGTTGAATTGGTAAATACTACAGCTAAAGTTATTGCTGAAGGAAAACCTGCTAATAATGAAGAAGCACTTGCTTTGACAATGCCTTCAGGTGAAACTCTTGAAGCTGCATACGTATCTGCAACAGCAACTATCGGAGAAAAAATCTCATTCCGTCGCTTTGCATTGATTGAAAAAACAGACGCACAACACTTTGGAGCATACCAACATAACGGTGGACGTATCGGTGTTATTTCAGTTGTTGAAGGTGGAGACGAAGCACTTGCTAAACAATTGTCAATGCACATCGCAGCGATGAAACCAACAGTTCTTTCTTACAAAGAATTGGATGAGCAATTCGTTAAAGATGAGTTGGCACAATTGAACCACGTAATCGACCAAGATAACGAAAGCCGTGCAATGGTTAACAAACCAGCTCTTCCACACTTGAAGTATGGATCAAAATCTCAATTGACTGATGAAGTGATTGCTCAAGCTGAAGCTGACATCAAAGCTGAGTTGGCTGCAGAAGGTAAACCAGAAAAAATCTGGGATAAAATCATCCCAGGTAAAATGGATCGCTTCATGCTTGACAACACTAAAGTTGACCAAGCTTACACACTTCTTGCACAAGTTTACATCATGGATGATAGCAAGACAGTTGAAGCATACCTTGAATCAGTTAACGCTTCAGTAGTTGAGTTCGCTCGCTTTGAAGTTGGTGAAGGTATCGAAAAAGCTGCAAACGACTTTGAAGCTGAAGTTGCAGCTACAATGGCAGCAGCCTTGAATAACTAATTATAGAAAGGAAGTAAATTTGCTTCCTTTTTTCTATGCAGTCGATCCTTATAGGGAGAACTTCCTATTTTCAAGGTAAAAATAAAAAGCCCTATAATAAGGGCCAATTGTATTTAGGAGACTAAACTTCAAATTCATAGAGTGCTGTAGAGAGATAACGTTCACCGTTATCTGGTGCTAGAGCAAGGACTTTCTTACCTGTACCTAATTTCTTAGCAACTTCAATGGCTCCATAGATAGCTGCAGCTGAAGAAATCCCTACAAGGAAACCTTCTTTTCCACCAATTTCACGGCCGAGTGCTAGAGCATCGTCTGACGTTACACGAACGATACCATCATAAGCCTTTGTATCCAGTGTATCAGGAATAAATCCAGCTGATATACCTTGAATTTTGTGAGGACCAGGTTTTTCACCAGATAGAATGGCGGATTCATCAGCTTCCACTGCATAAACTTGAATGTTTGAATTTGCTGTTTTGAGTGCATGAGAAACACCAGAAATTGTTCCCCCAGTACCAACTCCAGCAACAAAGGCATCTAATCCATCTTTACCGAAAGCAGCTAGTATTTCAGCTCCTGTTGTTCTTTCGTGTACTTCTGGATTAGCTGGATTGTCAAATTGAAGAGGAAGGAAACCATCACGTTCAGCAGCGATTTCTTGAGCCTTAGCAATAGCACCTTTCATTCCTTCGCTACCAGGAGTAAGGACGAGTTCAGCACCATAGGCTTGGATAATCTTACGTCGTTCCACACTCATAGTTTCAGGCATAACGATAACAACTTTATACCCTTTAGCAGCCCCTACCCATGAAAGTCCAATACCAGTGTTTCCACTTGTTGCTTCAACAATAGTAGAACCAGGTTTCAGAATACCATCTTGTTCAGCTTTTTCAATCATGCTAAGAGCAATACGGTCTTTTACAGAAGAACCAGGGTTAAATGCTTCAAGTTTTACATAGATATCTGCAGCACCTTCTGGCACGATGTTGTTGAGTTTAACAATCGGAGTTTGACCGATTAATTCAGTAATGTTGTTATAAATAGACATATGAATACCTCTTTGTATAAGATATTTCTAGTATAACGCTATCTATACCATTTGTAAAATATAGAAATCCTATCGAAGCGATAGGATTTTTTTATATCATAGGTTTAAGCCATTAATTTTCAAGCGATTGTGATAAGCTAATTCTAGTAAATAGGTGTAAAGTGGAACGATATCCGTTTTCTTAGGGAATTCAAATTTATGAGCATTAAAATGCTCATTATGTGCTTTTAGAAAAACATTTTCTAGATAAGTAATCGTTATTTCACTATCATCTATACCTGCTCCTGCAGTTTCCATTTCAACATTAACAATATTCATCAAAAAAATTGATTTAATGGACATCTTACGACCAGTAGCGCCTTGTTTATCTGTAAAGATAATACGGATATTTGTAAATATGATTGAGTCACGAATCAGTTTATATCCACTTTGAATTTCTTCATTTTCCAGTAGATATTGTCCATATTCTTTGATAAGAGTTTCTTTGTTTTGCTCGCTAAAGTTACCAGCGAGTCCTTGAATGAATTTTCCAAATGCCATCTTTTTCTCCTTTGTTTACACTAAGTTTACAGGAACTTCAACTTCACGTAAATCTTGATCAGTTAAAGTAACTTTTCCATTAAAAAACTCCACCAGTGCAGCTTTAATATTATCTTTTTCTTCTTTATCAACATAAATCATCGTATCGACTTGATCTGTAAAGTTTGTCTCAAGTTCCATTAGATCATGTTCCTTAAGAAAGTTACTATACTCTTGGTACTGAGCGTAAGACATTTGAATAGCAATGCCAGCTTGTTCCTTTATTTCAATGACGCTAATTTCTTTGACAGCTAGGGCAACACTGCCTGCGTAAGCACGAATCAATCCTCCAGCGCCTAGTTTAATACCACCAAAGTAGCGCGTCACTACCACACAGACATTGGTGAGATTGTGATTTTCTAGCACCCCAAGCATGGGAACGCCAGCAGTACCACTAGGCTCACCATCATCACTTGTCCGTTTAATTTCACTACGTTCCCCAATAATGAAGGCTGAACAGTTATGCGTAGCTTTGTAGTGTTCTTTTTTGATAGCAGTAATGAAGTCACGAGCTTCTTCCTCGCTATAAACACGCTTGGCATGACAGATAAAGCGTGATTTTTTGATTTCTTCTTGGACTTGACCGTCCTCTTTAATTGTTCTAAATTCCATGATTTAATTGTACTAAAAAATTATCTAAAGCGCTAGGTTTTTACGAATAAAGAAGTATGAAAGTAAATCCAAATTATCTCGGTCGTTTGTTTACGGAGAATGAATTAACTGAAGAAGAACGTCAGTTGGCGGAGAAACTTCCAGCAATGAGAAAGGAGAAGGGAAAACTTTTCTGTCAACGTTGTAATAGTACTATTCTAGAAGAATGGTATTTGCCCATAGGTGCTTACTATTGTCGGGAGTGCTTAATTATGAAGCGAGTCAGGAGTGACCAAGCTTTATACTATTTCCCACAGGAGGATTTTCCGCAGCAAGATGTTCTTAAATGGCGTGGTCAATTAACTCCTTTTCAAGAGAAGGTGTCAGAGGGACTGATTCAAGCAGTAGAGAAGCAAGAGCCAACTTTAGTTCATGCGGTGACAGGGGCTGGAAAGACAGAAATGATTTATCAAGTTGTGGCTAAGGTGATTAATAGGGGTGGTACAGTGTGTTTGGCCAGTCCTCGCATAGATGTTTGTTTGGAGCTGTACAAGCGCCTGCAAGATGATTTTGCTTGCGAGATATCTTTACTACACGGAGAATCAGAGCCGTATTTTCGAACACCACTAGTTGTTGCGACGACCCATCAGTTATTAAAATTTTATCAAGCTTTTGATTTACTGATAGTGGATGAGGTAGACGCCTTTCCTTATGTTGACAACCCCACGCTTTACCATGCTGTCAAGAATAGTGTAAAGGAGAATGGATTGAGAATCTTTTTAACAGCGACTTCAACAGATGAGTTAGATAGGAAAGTCCGTTTAGGAGAATTGAAACGATTGAGTTTGCCTCGACGATTTCATGGAAATCCGTTGATTATTCCAAAACCAGTTTGGTTATCTGATTTTAATCGCTACTTAGATAGGAATCGTTTGTCACCAAAGTTAAAGTCCTATATTGAGAAGCAGAGAAAGACAGGTTATCCGTTACTCATTTTTGCATCAGAAATTAAGAAAGGGGAACAGTTAAAAGAAATCTTACAAGAGCAATTTCCAAATGAGAAAATTGGCTTTGTATCTTCTGTAACAGAGGATCGATTAGAGCAGGTGCAAGCTTTTCGAGATGGAGAACTGACAATACTGATCAGTACGACGATATTGGAGCGTGGAGTCACCTTCCCTTGTGTGGACGTTTTCGTAGTAGAGGCCAATCATCGTCTGTTTACCAAGTCTAGTTTGATTCAGATTGGTGGACGAGTTGGACGAAGCATGGATAGACCGACAGGGGATTTGCTTTTCTTCCAAGACGGGTTAAATGCTTCAATCAAGAAGGCAATTAAGGAAATTCAGCAGATGAATAAGGAGGCGGGTCTGTGAAGTGCTTGTTATGTGGGCAGACTATAAAGACTGTTTTAACTTTTAGTAGTCTCTTACTTCTGAAGAATGATGACTCTTGTCTTTGTTCAGACTGTGACTCTACTTTTGAGAGGATTGGAGAAGAGAACTGTCCAAACTGTATGAAAACAGGTTTTTCAACGAGGTGTCAAGATTGTCAATTTTGGTGTAAAGAAGGAGTTGAAGTCAGTCATAGAGCGATTTTTATTTACAATCAAGCTATGAAGGATTTTTTCAGTCGGTATAAGTTTGATGGGGACTTCCTTTTAAGAAAAGTTTTTTCTTCATTTTTAAGTGAGGAGTTGAAAAAGTACAAAGAGTATCAATTTGTAGTCATTCCATTAAGTAAGGAGAGATATGCTGACAGAGGATTTAATCAGGTTGAAGGTTTAGTTGAAGCAGCAGGTTTCAAGTATCTGGATTTATTAGATAAAAGAGAAGAGAGAGCTAGTTCTTCTAAAAGTCGTTCAGAACGCTTGGCAACAGAACTTCCTTTCTTTCTTAAAAGTGGAGTCAGCATTCCTAAGAAAATCCTACTTATAGATGATATTTATACGACTGGAACAACTATAAATCGTGTGAAGAAACTGTTGGAAGAAGCTGGTGCTGAGGATGTAAAAACATTTTCCCTTGTAAGATGAGGAAAAAATTTGCAAAAATAAAATGAAAGCGTTATAATGAAATCAGAAAAACAAAAATGTTTAGAAAGAAGGTACTCATATGATTAAATATAGTATCCGTGGTGAAAACCTAGAAGTAACAGAAGCAATTCGTGATTATGTAGTTTCTAAACTCGAAAAGATCGAAAAGTATTTTCAAGCTGAACAAGAGTTGGATGCTCGAGTTAACTTGAAGGTGTATCGTGAAAAAACTGCTAAAGTGGAAGTAACGATTCCGCTTGGCTCAATTACTCTTCGTGCAGAAGATGTGTCTCAAGATATGTATGGTTCAATTGACCTTGTAACCGATAAAATTGAACGTCAGATTCGTAAAAATAAAACAAAAATCGAGCGTAAAAATAAAAATAAGGTAGCAACTAGTCAATTATTTACAGATGCTTTGGTGGAAGATCCAAATGTTGTCCAGTCTAGAGTTGTTCGTTCAAAACAAATTGATTTAAAACCAATGGATTTGGAAGAAGCTATTCTACAGATGGATTTGTTGGGACATGATTTCTTTATCTATGTGGATGTTGAAGATCAGACAACCAATGTGATTTATCGTCGTGAAGATGGCGAGATTGGCTTGTTAGAAGTTAAAGAATCTTAATTTCAATATGTGTAAAGGAAGGTTTACTGAATTGTAAACCTCCTTTTTCTTATAATTGATAGGATTACTGATTACACTTTTAAAAAGTCGCTTTTTGGTGGTTATTATGGTATAATGGGTGCCAAGAGGTTTGGAATGAAAAAATTTTATGTAAGTCCTATTTTCCCCTTAATATTAGGAATAGTGGCGTTCGGAGTGCTATCTGTGCAACTTGTTTTTGTAACGAATACACTGGTAACGCTATTTCTTTTGCTACTTATTTTGGGTTCATATATTTTACTATTCATCCATCAGAGAGACTACTACTCAAAGAGTGAAGTAGAACAAATCCAGTATGTAAACCACCAAGCTGAAGATAGTTTGACAACCTTGTTAGAACAGATGCCTGTCGGAGTTATTAAACTAGACTTATCGTCAGGTGAAGTTGAATGGTTCAATCCTTACGCTGAATTGATTTTGACTAATGAAGTGGGCGAGATTGATGTTGCATTAATTCAAACAATTATAAAGGCTTCTGTGGGGAATCCAGGTTCTTATGCTACCTTAGGTGAGATCCGTTATTCGGTTCATATGGACAAGGTATCTGGAGTTCTTTATTTCTTTGATGTGTCTGGAGAATACGAAGCGACTGTTGAGTTAGTTACGAGTAGACCTGTTATTGGGATTGTCTCCGTTGATAACTATGATGACTTAGAAGATGAAACATCGGAGTCTGATATCAGTCATATCAATAGTTTTGTAGCCAATTTTGTTTCAGAATTTGCTGGGAAGCATGCCATGTTCTCTCGTCGAGTGAGTATGGACCGCTTTTATCTATTTACGGACTACACGGTGCTTGAGGGCTTGATGAATGATAAATTTTCTGTTATTGATGCATTCAGAGAAGAGGCGAAACAGAGACAGTTGCCCTTGACCTTAAGTATGGGATTTTCTTATGGTGATGGAAATCATGATGAGATAGGGAAAGTTGCATTGCTCAACTTGAACTTGGCTGAAGTGCGTGGTGGCGACCAAGTGGTTGTCAAGGAAAACGACGAAACGAAAAATCCAGTTTATTTTGGTGGTGGATCTGCTGCCTCAATCAAACGTACACGGACCCGTACGCGTGCTATGATGACAGCTATTTCAGATAAGATTCGTAGTGTGGATCAGGTTTTTGTAGTTGGTCACAAAAATCTAGATATGGATGCTCTTGGCTCTGCTGTAGGTATGCAGTTGTTTGCCAGCAATGTGACTCAAAATAGCTATGCTATTTATGACGAAGAACAAATGTCGCCGGATATTGAACGAGCTGTTTCATTCTTAGAAAAAGAAGGAGTTACGAAGTTGTTGTCTGTTAAGGATGCAATGGGGATGGTGACCAATCGTTCTTTGTTGATTCTTGTAGATCATTCAAAAACTGCCTTAACATTATCAAAAGAATTTTATGATTTATTTACCCAAACCATCGTTATTGACCATCACAGACGGGATCAGGATTTTCCAGATAATGCAGTTATCACTTATATCGAAAGTGGTGCAAGTAGTGCCAGTGAGTTGGTAACGGAATTGATCCAGTTCCAAAATTCTAAGAAAAATCGTCTGACTCGTATGCAAGCAAGTGTCTTGATGGCTGGTATGATGTTGGATACTAAAAATTTCACCTCGCGAGTTACCAGTCGGACATTTGATGTTGCTAGCTATCTCAGAACGCGCGGAAGTGATAGTATTGCTATTCAAGAAATGGCTGCGACAGATTTTGAAGAATATCGTGAGGTCAATGAACTTATTTTACAAGGTCGTAAATTAGGTTCAGATGTACTCATAGCAGAGGCTAAGGACTCGAAATGCTATGACACAGTTGTTATTAGTAAGGCAGCAGATACCATGTTAGCCATGTCAGGTATTGAAGCGAGTTTTGTTCTTGCAAAGAATACACAAGGATTTATCTCTATCTCAGCTCGAAGTCGTAGTAAATTGAATGTACAACGGATTATGGAAGAGCTAGGCGGTGGGGGCCACTTTAATTTAGCTGCAGCTCAAATTAAGGATTTAACCTTGTCAGAAGCAGGTGAAAAACTGACAGAAATTGTATTAAATGAAATAAAGGAAAAGGAGAAAGAAGAATGAAAGTAATCTTTTTAGCAGATGTTAAAGGAAAAGGTAAAAAAGGCGAAATTAAGGAAGTACCAACAGGGTATGCACAAAACTTTCTTATCAAAAAGAACCTAGCAAAAGAAGCAACTGCCCAAGCTGTAGGTGAGCTTCGTGGTAAACAAAAATCAGAAGAGAAAGCTCACGCTGAGATGATTGCAGAAGCAAAAGCAATTAAAGCCCAACTTGAAGCTGAAGAAACGGTTGTAGAATTTGTCGAAAAAGTTGGTCCAGATGGTCGTACCTTTGGCTCTATTACCAATAAGAAAATTGCAGAAGAATTGCAAAAGCAATTTGGAATTAAGATTGATAAACGTCATATTCAAGTACAAGCTCCTATTCGAGCAGTTGGTTTGATTGATGTACCAGTGAAAATCTATCAAGATATCACAAGTGTAATCAATCTTCGTGTGAAAGAAGGGTAAATTTACACCTTCTTGACAAGATTGTAAAAGGAAGGGAAGTCTGATGGCAGAAGTAGAAGAGTTACGAGTACAACCTCAAGATATCTTAGCTGAGCAATCCGTTTTAGGGGCTATCTTTATTGACGAGAGTAAGCTTGTTTTTGTGCGAGAATATATTGAGTCTCGGGACTTTTTTAAGTATGCCCATCGTTTGATTTTCCAAGCTATGGTCGATTTATCCGATCGTGGCGATGCCATAGATGCAACAACGGTTCGTACTATTCTTGATAATCAAGGTGACTTACAGAATATTGGTGGCTTGTCTTACCTGGTTGAGATTGTCAATTCTGTGCCAACTTCTGCTAATGCGGAGTATTATGCTAAAATTGTTGCAGAAAAGGCTATGCTACGGCGATTAATCGCCAAGTTGACAGAGTCTGTCAATCAAGCTTACGAGGCTTCACAACCAGCTGATGAAATCATTGCTCAGGCAGAAAAAGGTCTGATTGATGTTAGTGAAAATGCAAATCGAAGTGGGTTTAAGAACATTCGAGATGTGTTGAACGTCAACTTTGGAAATCTGGAAGCTCGCTCGCAACAAACGACCGATATTACAGGGATTGCGACAGGTTATCGTGACTTGGATCATATAACGACTGGTCTGCATGAAGAGGAGTTGATTATCTTAGCAGCTCGTCCAGCGGTTGGTAAGACAGCTTTTGCCTTGAATATTGCTCAGAATATTGGGACTAAGTTGGACAAAACAGTTGCTATTTTTTCACTCGAAATGGGTGCGGAAAGTCTAGTGGATCGTATGTTGGCGGCAGAAGGTTTGGTGGAATCTCATTCTATCCGTACGGGTCAATTGACTGATGAGGAGTGGCAAAAATATACCATTGCTCAAGGGAATCTAGCTAATGCAAGTATCTATATTGATGATACGCCAGGGATTCGGATTACAGAGATTCGTTCTCGTTCTCGTAAACTGGCTCAAGAAACGGGTAATCTTGGTTTGATTTTAATAGACTATTTGCAGCTTATCACGGGAACTGGTCGGGAAAATCGTCAACAAGAGGTTTCAGAAATTTCACGTCAGTTGAAAATTTTAGCTAAGGAACTGAAGGTTCCAGTAATCGCTCTAAGTCAGCTTTCTCGTGGTGTAGAACAACGTCAGGATAAGAGACCGGTCTTGTCTGATATTCGTGAATCTGGGTCTATTGAGCAGGACGCTGATATCGTAGCCTTTCTTTATCGCGACGACTACTATGAGCGTGGTGGTGAAGAAGAGGAAGGCATACCAAATAATAAGGTAGAAGTTATTATCGAGAAAAACCGTAGTGGAGCTCGTGGAACGGTGGAATTAATTTTCCAAAAAGAATACAATAAATTTTCAAGTATCTCAAAGAGGGAGGCATAAGATGTCAGATGCATTTACAGATGTAGCCAAGATGAAAAAAATAAAAGAAGAAATCAAGGCACATGAGGGACAAGTCGTAGAAATGACTTTGGAGAATGGTCGTAAGCGCCAAAAAAATAGATTGGGTAAGCTAATTGAGGTTTATCCATCCCTATTTATCGTTGAATTTGGGAACGTTGAAGGAGATAAACAAGCTAATGTTTACGTTGAATCCTTTACTTACTCAGATATCCTTACAGAAAAGAATTTGATTCATTATCTTGACTAAAGTGAGAAATTTTCTCACTTTTTCTTTTTTTCTCCGAATAGTTTAAGTGAAGGTAATCTTCGATTTATATTATTTTTCAAGGAGGAAGAATGAAAATTTCACCATTTAAAGTAGCAGAGACAAGATTTTCTTTCAGAAAATCAGCTAAAAAGGTTGTTCCTTTTTTAGTAGTAGGCTTGATGTTAGCAGCGGGTAATAGTGTATCTGCCTATTCGGGAGGAAGCGGCTCGATTGCGCGTGGGGATGATTATCCTGTTTATTATAAAAATGGGAGCCAGGAGATTGATAAATGGCGGATGTATTCTCGTCAGTGTACTTCTTTTGCAGCCTTTCGTTTGAGTAATGTCAATGGTTTTGAGATTCCGGCAGCTTATGGAAATGCGAATGAATGGGGCTATCGTGCTCGTCGTGAAGGATATCGTGTAGACAATACACCAGCTATTGGCTCCATTGCTTGGTCTACTGCAGGAACTTATGGTCATGTTGCTTGGGTGTCAAATGTAATTGGAGATGAGATTGAGATTGAAGAATACAACTATGGAATAAGGGAATCTTACAATAAGCGCGTCGTGAAGGCCAATACCATGACTGGCTTTATTCATTTTAATGATTTAGCTGGTGGCAGTGTTGGGAATAGTCAATTCTCAGTTTCGACAGGAGGAACACATTTTTTCAAGTCTAAGGCTGCTATCAAAAATCAGCCTCTAGCTAGCGCAACTGCGATTGATTACTATTATCCTGGGGAGAATGTTCATTATGATCAAATTCTCGAAAAAGATGGATACAAGTGGTTGAGTTATATATCTTATAGTGGAAATCGTCGTTATATTCAGTTAGAGGAGGTTGCTTCATCGCAGAATCAACCAGAAGGTAGTTCCAATAATGTTCTGACTGTCGGTTGGAAGAAAATAAATGGTAGTTGGTATTATTTCAAATCAGATGGTTCTAAGGCGACGGGATGGCTGAAAGATGGCTCTAGCTGGTATTATTTGAAATCATCTGGTGAAATGCAGACAGGATGGTTAAAGGAAAATGGTCTGTGGTATTATCTGGATAGTTCAGGGGCAATGAAAACAGGTTGGTATCAAGTCTCTGGTAAATGGTACTATTCTTACTCTTCAGGTGCCTTAGCTGTCAATACGACGGTGGATGGCTATAGAGTAAATAGTGATGGAGAACGAGTATAGAAAATTGGAGTAGGAAATTTTTCCTGCTCTTTTCTGTAAGCAGTTTCCTTGACATTTTTTTTATTTTGCGCTAT
>ERZ773211.113-NODE-113-length-19485-cov-4.66577_pt1 | contig 19485 bp, 12 predicted proteins | sample MGYA00511914_ERZ773211 | MGnify/ENA primary metagenome ERZ773211 (study PRJEB29015, sample SAMEA2738163) | human oral metagenome | biome: human oral; feature: human-associated habitat; material: saliva | place: China | collected 2242 ...
ACTTGTGAATAGACGCATATTATAGTCTAAGAAACTGTTTAACTCGCCTATACCAATAACTCCACCGATAGTTTCACGATAAGCTTCTAAAGTTCTATCACCTTTAACGTTGCTTTCTTTAGAACCAATCTTAATCAAGAAGTCTAACACATCTACATTTTTACCGTAGAAATCTGGTTTGAATAACATTAATTCTTTAATATTAAAGTTATCAAATTTCACACCATAGTAACGATTTAAGTATGTTAATCCTAAAAGGACAGCCGCTTTGTTATCTTCAACTTTCTTAATTAATGCACGTTTAGCAGCTTCATCCGTATTTAATTGATGATCTTCATTTTCAACCAGTTTTGTCACAAATTTATTAAGATTATCTTTCACCTCTTTGAAACTTTCTTCTAAGTAAAGATCCTTAATTGCATTCACTTTATTAGGGCCTGTTCTTCCTAATCGTTGATAAATTGGATCAGATTGTAATTCAATTGGACTTAAGATACCTTCAATTGCACTAATTAAATCTGAGCGATTTTTAACTACCATATTTGGTGTATAAACGACTTCTCCAAGTTCAGCTACACTATATTCTTTTACTTGTTGAACTTGAGAATCTTTTGGTGAAATTGTAAAGATATCCTTTGTTTTATCGGCATAGTGAACCATAATATGGTCTGCATCTGTAAGGTCTGTGACAAAGTCATTTCCTTTCATCGCAGTTACAGATAATACTTCTTTAGTCATTAAATGACTGTCAGCCGCAAGTTTATTTCCTTGGTTTACAATCCATTCTTTATTGTAGAACGGTTGAAGTTTTTCTACATTACGATAAGCAAGTTCACGAGATGCATCATAATCTTGAATATCTTTATACGTATCCGCTTTTGGTTTAACTTGGTTCAGTTTATTTGTAACAGAATCATTAATCGTATACTCATGAGCAGTAATACCCATTTTAGAGATTCTTGCATCTGCTTCTTCTTGAGAAACGCCTTTAATTTGTTTCGAACGATTATAAGAAACATTACCAGATGCAACATCATTCACATAAACGTTATTCTTAAAGTAATCAAATCCGAAATATGGGTCACCAGAATCAACAGATCCTGAGCCATACATGATTTCACCATTAGTTACTTTCATCATGCTTACGTTATTTTCAACCCAACCCCAATCATAGTTTTCATGAATTAAACCACCACTTTGATTGTTAGTTTTAAGTGTCATAGTTCCTTTAACAACTGATTTCGTTAAACGACCTTTTTGTTTTACATCATTAGGATTTCCACCGTGATTAACTTTCGCAACAAGTCCACCAAATTTAGCATTATTGGCTTTAATATCAGCATCTACATAAGAGCTGTCAACGTTACTTCTCCAGCTTTCGCTGACAAGTCCTCCAGACCACCAACCTTTATCACCAACACTCTCGATTTTACCAATAAATGCAACGTTTCTCATATTTGATTCATCGAGTTTATTCACCATACCAGTAACATCGTTATTACCTACAACATTACCGGTTACTTTGATATTTTCGATATTTGAGTTTTTGAACATTTCACCAAGAGGAGCAACTTTATTATCTCCTGGTAAATTAATATCAACATTACCAAGATTAATGTCATGAACATGCGCATTTTCCACTCTACCAAATAATGGACGTTCAAGGTTATGAATTGTAAATCTACCGCCATCATTACTTAGTAATTTCCCTTTGAATGTTGAAGTTACGTAAGATTTACCATTTCCTTTAACATTTGCTGCATTCAAGTCTGCACCAAGTTTGAACTCACCCGTTGGATTAGCTTGCATATCTTTTACAAGTTCATTGAAGTTGTAATATACATTATTTACTTTTGGTAATTGCTTTTCAAAATAATGAACATACTCTTCACTTAGTGTATCATCTGCTCTACGTTGAACTAAGTCAGGAGCTTTAGCTACCACTTTGTACAATGTTTTTCCATCAACAACAACTTCTTCAACAGAACTTACCGCAAGTCTCGTCACTTTGTTGTCGTGAGTTGTCACACGTAAGTAAAGTGGTGCAACATTTCCTGGATTTTCAGTCAGTAAGCTCTTATCTGTTTCGTTACCAGCATCATCTACACTCATTAAGCTTGTTTCTTTAATGTTTTTGATTTCAACTTTTTTAAGATTTAACTGAATTTGTTTATCTTCTAATTTCTCAGTTTCTTCGCCTTCTCCACGATTATAAACCTTTGTTGTAGATAGAGTGTAACCTTGATAATATTTTAATTTATCTAAAGTAACGTTTAAATTATTTTCAGCAACAGTTACTTCTTTGACAATTTTTCCATCTTTATCTTTTAACTCTAATTTAATTGATTTAATTTCTACCCCAGCTGGTTTATTCAATGTATAACTAGCTGTTGCGCTCTTCTTCAAGACATCTGTATCTGTTTTAGCCCATTGTAAGGTTGGTTTTTCTAAACCTTTTGTACCATTCTTGATAATTTTATCTTTAGGTGGTTGGATAACTTTTTCTTCTACTTTTGGAGCATCATTTGTTTTTTCTCCACGAATCGTTTTATACGTCTTAGTAATTTGTTTCTTACCGTCTACACCTTCTTGAGCAACTTCTTCTGTCCCGCGTTTTAAGGTATCATCTTCTTGCGTTTTTGTTTCAAAAGGAATCTCAACTTCTTCAGTTTCATCTACTGTTCCTTCAATCGGTTTTGTACCTTTTTTAATAATTTTAGAAATAGCAGGAGTTTTCACTTCTGTAGTTGTAGAAAGGACTTTGTCTGTTTCCACGCCTTCTACTGTTTCGTAAGTTGTTTTCGTAACTTGAACTCCTTTTGATCCAGGATTTTCAACTACTTCTTCATCCACATATTTTGTATCGTCTGGAACAACTGTTGTTGTGAAATCTAATTCACTTTCAGTAGTTTTCTCAACTGTACCTGTTGTTACTTTATATTCTGGATTTTCTGGTTGCTCTGTAGCTTTACCTTCTTGTCCTAGTTCTTGTGTGCCTTTCGTTGAAACAGGTGCAGTATATTCAGGTTTTTCCAGTTGCGTTAAGGCTTCTCCTTCTTTTCCTGGTTCTTGTGTACCTTTTACTTCTACTTTTTCAGTATGTTCTAGTAATGTTGGTTGCGTCAAGGCTTGGCCTTCTTTTCCTGGTTCCTGTGTACCTTTTGCTTCTACTTTTTCAGTATGTTCTGGTAATGTTGCTTGCGTCAAGGCTTGGCCTTCTTTTCCTGGTTCCTGTGTACCTTTTGCTTCTACTTTTTCAGTATGTTCTGGTAATGTTGGTTGCGTTAATGCTTGACCTTCTTTTCCTGGTTCCTGTGTACCTTTTACTTCTACTTTTTCAGTATGTTCTGGTAATGTTGGTTGCATTAATGCTTGGCCTTCTTTTCCTGGTTCCTGTGTGCCTTTTGCTTCTACTTTTGGTGTTTCAGGTTTCACTTCTGGAGTTGGGGTTGGCACTTCTTTTTTAACTACTGGAGCTGGTTTTGGTGTTTCCTTCTCAACTACTGGAGTTGGTTTCACTGGAGCTTCTTCTTTTGCCCCAATTCCAATAATTTGAGAAATTGGTTGTTTAGTTACTTCAGAGCTTAAAACTTTTCTTGTTTCTACTCCATTTACAACTGTTACTTGAGTTTGAATTGTACGAACTCCTGATTGACCAGTGTAAAGAACACGACTCTTACCTTTTTCTAGTGTTATATCTACCTGTTTAATTGTTTCAAACGGAATTTCTTCTGTTGATGTTTCAATTCTTATTTCTTCTTTCTTCGATACTACAGTTGTAGGAAATTCTGGAGTAACTTCTTCAACAGGTGTTTGTGGTGCTTCTACTTTAGTTTTCGCTTGTTCTGGATGAGAAATCTGTTTTAATTCTCTTTCACTTAAATAACCAACATAACGATAGCCATCAATTTGTACCACACCTTCATTTGAAGAAGCACGAATCACTTGGCTTAATTCCACAGCCACTGCTTGAGATGGAATAAATGTTGCTGCTCCTGAAGCAGTAATTAATAATGCTCCTAAAATTTTATGACGCTTTTTCTTAGAAACGACTAAAACAATACTACTTGCAGCTAATAATCCTGCAGCAGTAACTGCCATATTTTCTCTTACTCCCGTTTGTGGAAGTACTTGTTCAATTTTACGATAAATTAAATAATACACTTCTTCATCCTGAGGTGGAACTTCCGTATGAATTAGGGCTTTTTCTTTTTCTGTTAAATTTGCTTCGTCAACATAGTGATAGGTTGATGGACTTGCAGCACTTACTGGAGTACCCATTCCAAATAATGCTGAACCAATTACAACGGATCCAGCAATTTTTTTGATTTTTCTTATAGAAAAAATTTCTTTTCTCATATTGTTTCCTTTCTTTTTCTAAATAATGTGCAAATTAGTATAACATAAATACATGCTGTTTCCTATTTACACATATACTTTTTAATCATCAATTTTAACAATTTGTTTTGAAGTAGCATCTATTGTTACTTCCATTGATTTTCCATTATGATAAACTTCTATATTCCAATATAATTGACCATTATCACGTTCTAATGACCAATCTTTTAATTGTCCTCCAGAAAATTGTCCTAATGCAATAGAAATGATCTCATCAACATCTGATAAAATAGATGTCTCAATCTTTTTATAAGCACGTTTATAAGAAATATCTCCTTTTTTACGATCCATTTCTGTTTGAACTAAATTTTGACTGTCTACTTGATAGATGAACTCATATTCTGTTGTATCATCCAATGCAGAAATTTCATAGACAATTGGCTGTACAGTCTTTAATTGAACTTTAGTGATATCTAATGAACTATATTGGCTTGTAAACACTTCTAACATTTTTTGTACGCTATCTTTATAAGAAGTTGAACTTTGTGCAGCAGACTGATTTGTATTCGTTGTTGCTTGTTGAGTTGTTGAGTTTGTAGTTGTTTGATTACTTTGAGTTGTTTGTGCTGCTGAAGTTGTCGTTGTAGGCTGAGGTGCTGTATTAATTTGAACACAGGCACTTAATAAACTTGCAGAGACAATCGATAGAAATAATTTACTTTTTTTCATATTTTCCTCTTTCTAATTTTTATTTTTAAAGCATATTTAATATATAAGAAACATTGTCATGTTGCAAATAAAACAGTCGAATTTCATATTATTTTTATCGCACATATTTTATGGTACAATATTAAAAAATATTCTTGAAAGGAGAGTCTATGTTAGAACAATATAAAACCATTCATCAAGATGGACATCATGAAATTGAAATTAAAGGTTCACGCTTTATCGCTCATTTTAAACGTACAGAAACAGAAGAAGAAGCTCTCGAATTTATCCAAACTATTAAAAAAGAACATTGGAAAGCTACTCATAATTGTTCAGCTTATTTAATTGGTGAAAGAGATGAATTCCAACGTGCAATGGACGATGGAGAACCAAGTGGAACAGCTGGTGTTCCAATGTTAGAAGTATTGAAAAAACAGGAACTAAAAAATACTACGGTTGTTGTTACACGTTATTTTGGTGGGACAAAACTAGGGGCAGGCGGACTTGTTCGCGCTTATACAGGCGCAGTAGCAGAAGGTCTGAAAGCAATCGGTGTTGTACAAGCTAGCTTAGAAACGATTTTAAAAGTGACGATTGATTATTCTACCGTTGGAAAATTAGAATACTATCTTGAAACCAATACTATTTCTGTAGTCGATAAGGAATTTACAGATGTAGTCGCTATTCATTGTAGTTTACCTGTTGAAGAAGTAGAATCTTTCCAAAAATCTGTAATTGAATTATTACAAAACAAAGTTCAATTTGAAGAATTAGGGCAACAATATATCGAAAGACTTATTTCATCCAAAGAATAATAAAAAAATAGACTGTGGAGCGTAAAATCACTCCACAGTCTTTTCTTATTTCACTACCGTCCCTTGCTACCTCAAGAGAAGTCCAGTTTTACTCACAAGACCATTCTCATCCTAAACGTAACTTTATTATTGCGTTTGAAGAAAAAGGACTTCTCGCTGTAGCATAAGTAATATAAGCCACCTTCGATGGCTTATATTACGGGAAAATTCGAGACCTTAGGCTCGAATTTTAGGCATGAGATTCGCTTTAGCGAAGCTGCTGCCGTCCCCTGCTACCTCAGAGAAGTCCAGTTTTACTCACGGTGCCATTCTCATCCTAAACGTAAACTTTATTATTGCGTTTGAAGAAAAAGGACTTCTCGCTGTAGCATAAGTAATATAAGCCACCTTCGATGGCTTATATTACGGGAAAATTCGAGACCTTAGGCTCGAATTTTAGGCATGAGATTCGCTTTAGCGAAGCTGCTGCCGTCCCCTGCTACCTCAGAGAAGTCCAGTTTTACTCACGGTGCCATTCTCATCCTAAACGTAAACTTTATTATTGCGTTTGAAGAAAAAGGACTTCTCGCTGTAGCATAAGTAATATAAGCCACCTTCGATGGCTTATATTACGGGAAAATTCGAGACCTTAGGCTCGAATTTTAGGCATGAGATTCGCTTTAGCGAAGCTGCTGCCGTCCCCTGCTACCTCAGAGAAGTCCAGTTTTACTCAAATTGCGCGCGGTATAAACCAGCATAAAATCCCTGTTTTGCCAACAACTCTTCATGAGTCCCCTGTTCAATCACATTCCCTTTTTGCATCACTAAAATCTTATTCGCATTACGAATCGTTGATAAACGGTGTGCAATTACAAACGAAGTCTTATGTTCCATAATATGATCCATTGCTTTTTGAATTTGCATTTCCGTTCTTGTATCCACATTCGAAGTCGCTTCATCTAAAATGAAAATAGAAGGCGAAGCTAAAATCGCACGAGCAATCGTTAATAATTGTTTTTGCCCCCCAGATATATTATCCGTTTCTTCCGTAATATAAGTATCATATCCATCCGGTAATTTACGAATAAAATCATCCGCAAAAGCTTGTTTCGCCGCCTGAACAACTTCTTCATCCGTTGCATCTGGACGACTATAACGAATATTTTCTCGAATCGTTCCTTTAAATAGCCAAGTATCTTGCAATACCATTCCAACTTTTGAACGAAGAGAATCCACTGTATAATCTTGAATATTATGTCCATCAATTTCAATTGCACCACTTGTAATATCATAGAAGCGCATTAATAAATTAATCACAGTTGTTTTCCCTGCACCTGTTGGACCTACAATCGCTACGGTCTCCCCTGCTTTAACATCAATATTCAAATCTTCCATTAATGTTACTTCTGGAGTATAGCCAAATGAAACATGCTTAAATTGAACATCTCCAACAATAGCTGGAAGTTCTTCTTTATCACCTTCTTTTTCCATTTCTTCTGCATCTAATAATTCAAAAATTCGCTCAGCTGCTGCTAACATAGATTGGGTTAATCCAATCATATTGGCTGCATCTCCCATTGGTTGACTAATATTACGCATATATTGCAAAATTGCTTGAATGCCACCAATGGTAATCATTCCACCAGAGGCAAATAATCCACCGACAATCGCTACAAATACATAAACAATATTATTAATTAAACGAGAGATTGGGAACATCAATCCTGCAAAAAATTGCGCTTTCCAAGCATGTTCATATAATTCATCATTTAACGCTTGAAATTCTGCTTGAGAACGTTCTTCGTAATTGAACGCTTTTACAATCTCATGTCCTCCATAATATTCTTCAATATAGCCATTTAAACGTCCCGTAGTTTCTTGACGATTCGCAAATGCTGTAGAAGATTTCTTCCCAATTAATCCAATAATAAATAGAGAAAGAGGAATCCCTAAAAATCCAATAATCGCCAATGGAATATTGACCGTAAACATCATAATGATAATTCCAAAGAAAGTCAGAACTGTTGTGAAAATTTGATTCGATACTTGTGAGAAAGAATCATCAATTGTTTGAATATCATTTGTTGCACGACTCAATAAGTCCCCTCTTGATTGTTCATCAAAATATCGAACTGGTAAACGTGTGAATTTTTCATCAATTTCTTTTTGTAATCGGTAAATAATATCACTAGCAACACGAGACATAAAATATTTTCCTAAAAAGTTTAACCCTGCTGCTAAAATATATAAAAGCGCTAAAGTTTTCGCAATCGCAAAAACTCCTTCTAAATCAACAGAAGTATAATTAGAAGCAATATAACTTTCACTAATTAACGTTGTTACATCCCCTAAAATTTTAGGCAATTGTACATCTAAAATAACTGAAATCAGGGATACTACTAATACAATCGTTACAATCACACGATCCGGCTTTAAATAACTTAATAATCGTTTTAAGACAGTTTTATTCATGAGTATCCTCCATTTCTTCTAAACTTGATTGAGAATTCATAATTTCTTGATAAATTTGGTTACTTTCTTTCAATTCATCATGTGTTCCAATTCCAACAACATTTCCTTCATGTAATACAATAATTTTAGTTGCATCTGTTACGGAAGAAATTCTTTGTGCAACAACAAAAATAATCGATTGTTGATTAATTTCTGCTAAATTGGCACGAAGATTTGCTTCTGTTTTCGCATCTAATGCTGAGAAGCTATCATCATAAACATAGATGGAAGCGTGTTTTACTAATGCACGGGCAATCGATAATCTTTGTTTTTGTCCTCCAGAGAAATTATCTCCTTTTTGCTCTACGTGAGCATCAAGTCCTTCTTCTAAACTAGAAACAAACTCCCACGCTTCCGCTTGTTTTAATGCTTGAATCATTTCTTCATCTGTTGCATGCTCATTCCCAAATCTTAAATTATCTCGAATACTTCCTTCAAATAACATACGATTTTGAGGTACAAATGCAATTTGTTCACGAAGTTCTTTTTCGGTAAATTCCTGAATATTTACACCATTCATTAACAACTCTCCAGAAGTTGTATCTAAGAATCGCATTAATAAATTCACTAGTGTAGATTTTCCTGCCCCTGTTGAACCAATAATCGCAATTTTCTCTCCAACTTTTGCCGTAAAATCTACGTTATTTAGTATCGCTTTTTCTGCTCCTTCATATTTGAAAGAAACATCTTTAAATTCTACTGTATCAATTTTTTCTAGCCCATAATCATCGCTCACAAATGTTTGAATATTTTCTTGTTCTAATACTTCATTGATTCTTTTTGCAGCTACAAGACCTTGAGGAATCATAATAAAGATAATCGATAGTAATAATAACGCTATTAATACAAGAACAGAATATTGAATAACTGCCATTAAAGCTCCCACTTCTAATTGAGATGCTTGAATTAAATGAGCTCCCACAAGAACAACCGCTAAATTCGCAAAATTAATCGTAATCATCATTAATGGCATAATCAAACTAAATTTAATATACATACCGAAGATTAATTTACGATACTTTTCATTCACTTGATCAAAACGTTCTACTTCATACTCACTCTTATTAAAGGCACGAATGACACGGATACCCGTTAATGAATCACGAATAATTTGTGTTAGTGTATCTGTCATTTGACGCATAATGGTAAAGTCTTTTGAAACAGTTTTGACTAATAATGCGACTGCAATTCCTAAAAATGGAATGGATCCTAATAATACTAATGACAATGTAAAATTCATACGAATAGAAAGAATAATAGAACCCACTAACAATAATGGAGCCATCAATACCATACTCATTGAAAATCCTAATGTTTGCGCTAAACTTTGAATATCTCTTGTTGTACGATTAATATAAGAAGATGTTCCAAACTTTTGGAAATCTTGCGTTGAGAAATGTTGAATTTTTGTAAACATACTCAAACGTAAATCTTTTGATAATCCCGCAGAGAATTTCCCGATAAAACGAACGACTAAAATTGATAACACTAAATCTAAAGTCGAAGTCAGTAACATGAATCCCCCCTGTTGTAAAATTACCGCTTGGTTTTGTTTTAAAATCCCATTACTGACTAATGTAGCTAAAATTGTTGGAGATAGTAAACTTGAACCCACTTGTAAAATCGTTAAAATCACAATTCCTGCTAATAATGCTCGATATCTACGAACATGATTCATGATTTGTTTCATTCATTTTCTTCCTTTCTATGTGAGAGTGTTTCGATTGGAATACTTTCAATCGTATTAATCATTTTGTGGATGACTTGAAAAGCATTTTCCAATTCTTCTTTTTCTTGAGTTGCTAATATTTTTTGAACCATTTTATGATTTCTTTTAGAAATAATTTTTCCAACTTCTTTTCCATAATCTGTCAAAGTTACTAGTGTTACTCGTTTATCTTTTGGATCATTCATACGAACGATATACCCATGTTTTTCTAATGAATTAACGAATTGGATGGCTGTTGAAGATTTAATTTCATAGAAACAGCTAATGTCTTTTATGGTTAGAGTTTTACCAAATTCTGATTCGTAATAATGCAAGAGAATTAAGACATTATTTTCCCGTATTGTAAGGTTAGGGGCGATACTTCTAAATACGTTTAGATGTTCAATTCTTAAAAATAATTTTATAATATCATCAAAAATTTGTTTTGTTGTCATGCAGTCTCTCCTTTCGATTTTGCTTTATTAGAGTTTAACAAAGAAAAGGTAGGTAGTCAACCTACTTATATCGTTCGAAAAATACTTTTCTGATATAGCAAGGACGGTAGCAGCCCTTGCGGTCTCATACCTAAAATTCGAGCCTCGGTCTCGAATTTTCCCTATAACATCAGCCATCATGGCTGATGTTATTTTTGCTACTTCCGAAAAGTATTTCCCTCTCTTTTTTGCATGCAAAAAAGGACAAGAATCGTTATCCTTGTCCTTTTCTTCTTTATTTTCTTTTTACGAGTTGCTATATGGACGGTTATAATCCCATAATATAGCTAACAAGCCTACTAGAGCTACTAACATTGTGGCAACTCCTGGTTTTCCAACCATTTGATGACCTTTTACTAATACAACTAAACAGATCACCATCAAGACTACTCGTATCCATATTCTAACTTTTGGATTCATCACATATGCTCCCATCTAATTTCACTTGGATTCATGATGACTGATTCATGATTTCCATTACCATCATAAACTTCAGTTTCTTGTGCTTCATTTGTATTATTGACAATTGCATATAAACCTTTTTCAGGATATGCATGTACTTCAACAGATAAATTAGAAGAATACCATTTTTTGAATTCTTGTTCTTTAGCAGCTGCATAGTATAAAACACGAAGTAATAATCTTGTGTTTTCAGGGCTATAAGGTAATCCTGCAAGATATACCCCACGACCTTTTCCGTATGGATTTGCAGCTAAATGAATTTCACCAAATTCTTTTCCTTCAGCATTGGCTGGCATTACAATACCTTCTACTTCTTGAGAAACTTTTGGATTGCTGAATTCTAATACTTCAGTGTTTTCAGTTAATCCATAGACATTCTTCATTCCTTCTCCGAAATCGATTTTGCGTACATCTTTAATATCTTCTGTAATGAAGTGAGTGTCTAATTCTTTTGTAAAATATTTATCAGTAGATAAGCTATATCCCATTTCACGTTCTACCCCTAGAACATCCGCTAATTGGAAATATCTACCTTGATGGTGAACAGCTGTTGGTTCTCCTACCCCAACAAATCCTCCACCATTGTATACAAACTCTCGAATTTTAGTAAGTAGTTCTGGATTTTTCCAAACATCCCCACCACTGAATGCAGTTCCTGCATCACCAGCATTAATAATTACATCCACGTCTTTTAAAATATCTGTTGTTAAAACATCTTCAAAACTAATGAATTGAACATCAACACTAGCACCACTTAAGGCTTCCATAATTCCTAAATAAGAATAAATTTGTTTATATGGTAATTCATGTGCCACCATATGAGATTGCCAAGTACGTAATTTACCCCATGCATTTAAAATAGCGACTTTTAAACCAACGTATGGTTTTGTATGTTTTACAACATCGTAAATCTCTCTAAATTCATCCGTTACTTGTTCAATATAGTCAACAAATTTAGGGAATTGATAAGCTAAACTTAAGTAGCCTCCATATCCAATTCGGTCAACTGGATTTCTCATAATCGCACGTCTTGCTGATAACCAATTTTTATTGGCTTCAATAGTTGGATCATTTCCTTCTCTAAATACATCTGGGAAGAAGTAAGGTAAGAATCTTCCTTCTGTGTATTTAACATGAGGAATATCAGAAATCATACGTAAAGTTGCTCCGCCCCCAACGGAACCAACTACTGCGTCTAAGCCAATTTCTTTAAAATATTTTCCATATGGTTCTGTACCAATCCAATTATCTCCTAGGAACATCATTGCTTCTTTTCCTGCATCATGTGCAAGGTCTACTAATTTCTTCGCTTCTGTTGCCACGAATTTTTGAATAAAGTCGATATAGTCTAAATAGGCTTTACTTGGTGTTCTAAATGTTGAGTTATAATAGCCTTCATCTACAATATCTTCCGCTCTTAGGCGATAACCTTTTTCTTTTGCGAAAGCTTCTAAAGCTGCTACTGAAACACTAGCACCATATCCAAACCAAATTTTTCTTTTCCTAATTGATTAAAAATTAATGTGAAATGATAGAAGAAAGTTGTAAAACGTACAACATCTGTATCTGGGTTTTCTTTTAACCAATTTTTTAAATACGTTTGCATATATTCATTAGACGCCGGCTGACGGACATCAAATGGAATATCATGAGGAACATTTCCCCAGTTATTTGTAATATGGTTATACATTTGAGTAGGATCCCAAATAGCATATACTAAGAAAGACACCGTATATTCATGAAAAGCTTCTGCTCCATGAACGATAATCACATCTTTTTCTTTGTCTAATTCCCAATTTTCTACACTAACCACTTTCCCAGTTGTACGGTCAATGACTTCCCAATAAAGTTTTTCATCATGAACATAATCTGGTTGAACTTGATCTGTAAAATATCCATCCATAAATGGAATTTCTAATTCATTTGACGTTGCTAGATGAAATTTAGACATCACATAAATTTGTTGACATTCCTCCATATGTTTTTCAGCAAATTCATTATGATTTCTTGCAACAAAGTATGTTGTATAAATTTTTGCATCTAATTGTTTTGTTGCCTCGTCTAATTTCGTTCCATCACTATCACGAATGGCATCGGCTCCCCAACGGTCAATTAATTCTTTTGTTTCTTTCAGGAAATTAGCTTGACTTGGTAATGTTAAACGTCCTTTCGTCTTACTCATGGTGTTTCTCCTCTCTACTCTTTAGAACCACCCAAGGTCATTCCTTGTGTTAATTTATTTTGAACAAGAATATATAAAATTAATGTTGGTAACATTACTAATACCATCCCTGCATACATTTGACCATATTGTGCCGCTCCACGTTGAGCTTGTAATAAGTTTTTTAACCCAACTGGTAAAGTTTGACTTTTACCCGGCATTAATGTTAATGCGATGATATATTCATTCCAGAATGATAAGAAGTTAAATAAAATTACCGTAATAATACTTGGTCGTGCCATTGGAGTCATTACTTTGAACATAGTTGTAAAATAACCTGCTCCATCGATAGCTGCTGCTTCTTCAAATGTTGTCGGTAAAGTTTTGAAGAAGTTTGATAATAAGTAAATCGTAAATGGTAATGATGTAGCAGCATAAACTACTGCAAGTACAAAAATATTATTTAAGAAGAAGCCATTTGCGATTCCAAATGATTTTAATCCTTTATCCCAATCTAGTAGCATTAAAAAGATTGGAACAACAATATAGTTTACGTTAATGAATAATCCACCTTTTAGAAGTGTATTAATGAGTTTGCTTCCAGGGAATTTAAATCTTGCTAATACATAAGCAGCTGGAATCGCAACGGCTACTAAAATGATTAATGCTAATGCTGTAACAATAACAGAATTTAACATATAATCTCCCATTTTTGCACTTGTCCAAGCATCAATAAAGTTTTGGAAATAAAATCCTTTAGGTGCTGTCCATGGGCTACCATAAAACTCACTATTTTGCTTAATTGATGCGACAAATACCCAACCAACAGGCACAATAATGGAAATGGCTAAAGTAATTAACGCTACATAAATAAATGCTTTATATAAGCGTTCAAATGAACGAGTTTGCATTTTCATAATATGCCTCCTAATATTCTAGAATGTCACGTTTTGTAATGTGACTCACGATACCTGATAATCCAAATGAGAAGATAAATACAACTACCCCAATTGCCATACCATAACCAAAGGAAGAGTTTGTATAAGCTTGAGTAAACATGTAGCTTAAGAATACTTCTGTAGATCCATCTGGACCACCATTTGTTAAAATTTGTACTAATAAGAAACTTAAGTTAATCGTACTAATAATGAAGAATGTTAATGTTGTACGAATACTATTCCAAATTAATGGCAATGTTACATTGAAGAATTTACCAATTTTTCCTGCACCGTCTAAATCAGCTGCTTCATATAAACTCGATGGAATATTTGCCATCCCTGCCATATACATTACCATATAATACCCAATCGCTTGCCAAATTAAGGCAAATGCTAAGGAATAAATGACAACTCCTTGGTCTCCCAACCATAAACGTTCCAATGCTTTTGGTAAAATGGCATTTAATAAACCACCATTAGGGTCATAAATTGCAGCGAATAAACCAGCAATAACTACGATTGATAAAATATTTGGAATATAGAAAATAATTCTAAAGAAATTATTTCCACGAATTTTCTCAGTTGTTAAAATTGATGCGAATAACACTGCTAAAACAACTGTTACAATCGTTACAATAACAATTAATAAAATCGTATTTTGAATTGTTCTTGAAAAATTCTCATCTTTCCATAAAGTTACAAAATTATCAAACCCTACAAATTGTTTGTTCTTTGAAAATCCACCCCAACGATACATGGACATTCTAAACACTTCAATCGTTGGATAAATTAAGAAAGTAAGAAATAATATAATGGCAGGTAATATACATGCTAGGATAAATCCTGCACGCTCTTTTTTCCGACGATTATTCATCTTCATGCTCCTATCTTTTATTTAAGTATAAAATAAAGCTGGGAATGGCTACCTCCTGAAAGAAAACTCTTGGAACTCTGAAACTACTTAAAACTGAGTTTATCTTTCCGGAAGAGCCCCTTTTCCCAGCTCCTTTTTCTATCCATTCAAACTAGTTGAAGAATTATTTTTCTACAGCCGCACCTAATTTTTGGCTTACTTCTTCAACTGATTTTTGCCAATCTGCTACAGATTTTTGACCAGATGCTACAGAGTCGATTTGACCGTATAATGTTTCTTTCATGTTTACACCTTCAACTGGTTTTGTAGCAATAAAGTTACCATTGATAACTCCATCTACTTCATCTACAACTTTGTATAAGCTTTGTAATTCAGCAGGTAATTTGCTTGTTACACCTTGAATTGGTTGAGCAGCATTGTGTTTAGCAAAGATTGCTGCTGCTTTATCAGAATATAAGAATGATAAGAATTCTTTAGCTTCTTTTTTGTTAGTTGCTGCTTCTGGAACCCAAATGTGTTCGAAGAATGAGTAAACGAAACGTTTGCCACCTTTTTCGATTGCTGGAGCAGCATTCATAGCCCATTTGAATCCATCAGCACGAGGAGCATCTTTCATTTCTCCAACTACCCATGTACCATTTGGCATGAATAAAGCTTTGTTATCTAATAATAATTGTTGGTTCTTAGTAAAGCTTTGTGGGTTAGCATTTGCTACTGTTGAAGGTTCAACATTTTTCACTAATTCGCCTAATGCATTGAAAGCTTTAGTTGCGCCATCAGAAGTGAAGATTCCTTTTTCATAGCTCATTGCTTTGTTGAATAAGTCAACGCCACCAGCATTTGCTAATAATGCAGGGAAGAAGCTATCTAAGTATCCAGTTGTTGGATAAGTAAATAATGAGATTCCTTCTGCTTTTGCTTTTTCTGCTAATTCTTTCATAGCTGGCATATCTTTTGGAACTTCCCAGCCTTTTTGTTCGAATAAGCCTTGGTTATAGAATAAACCAGTTGGTGCATAGAACATTGGTGCTAAGTAGTGTTTTCCATCACGATATGGATCTGTAACTGTAGAACCTAATACACCGTTTAATAATTTTTCAGAAACTTTTTTATCTTCTCCGTATACTTTCATATCGAATAAGTCAGAAATATCTGCTAAAGCTTTTTCTTTAATTAATGTTTCAGGTAAAGCTTTTTTACGTCCTAATGCAAGCATTACAACATCTGGGAAATCTCCCGCTTTCATTTTTGGTGAAAGTTCGTCTTCTAGTTCTTTACTAGATTGTAATTCAACTTTAACATTTGGATTAGCTTCTTCGTAAGCTTTGATTAACTCAGGCCACATTTCTTTACCATAACCTGATTCAAGAGCTGCTAATTTAAGTGTTTTCTTTTCACCAGATTTAGTTTCTGCAGGTTTGTCAGTAGTTGTTGTTTTATTATTACAAGCTACTAATCCAACAGTCGCTAATAACGCTGCACTTGATAACATTAATTTCTTTTTCATAAATATTCCTCCTGTTTTCCCGAAAACTTATCATTTTCGAAAGGTTATTCTTTTTTTACCTCGACATCATAATACTATTTATAAAACGTTTACACAACTGTTTTATTGCTATGTTTTATAACAATATTGTTTTATCTAGAAGAAAAATAGGAAAGAATCTGATTATGTTATAAATCGAATTCTTTCCTATAAATCTTTTATATTTTATCTATATACTTTGTATTCAATTGGTAAAAAAATCATTTTTTTAAATGCTCGGACTCCATAATTGTCCATCCAATTGTGCCTTATAATGATCCACTCGCTGTTGTTGTTCCAACAATAATTGTTTACAAGCTTCTAAAAAAGCTCTTTCTTTATAATCTTGACATTCTTCTTGCCAAGTAGCAATTTGTTCTTCCATCCATTTAGAATCCATCTGCTTCATTCCCCATTTCTGAAAGCATCATCACTAATTCTTCTCTTTCTTGTTTCAATTCTACAATCCACTCTCTTGCTTGTTGCGTATGAGTTTTTTCATAGTTTACCAGCCTCTCCAACAGCCATTGTTCTTTTTCACTAAAATAATGCGAACCATTTTCTAAATAGTACAGATAATCCACTAATAATTGTTGTTTTTGAGTTTCTGTTAAATACTGAAATTGATAAATGACAAATGGTGTTTGATAGTTCCATCCTAATTGATTGGCCAACGCTTGATAAGGTCTCAGTAACTCTTCGATTCCAAATCCTACTGAACCACCCGCTGCATATCGATCTTTCTTGGCACCTACTGTAACTACAATTCCCAGTTCTTTCTTTTTCCCTTTTTGTGATAAATTCAACGTCAATACTTCATCCATCCATTGCTTCATCACACTTGGACATTGATACCAATAAAATGGAAATTGAAAAATAATTCTGTCTGCTTCTTGAAGACAAGCTCGTTCTATTCTCTTATCAAAATGATTATTTTCTTGTTCTGCTAAAATTGATTCTAAATGACGAATTTGAATCAGTTCTTCTCCTTTAATGGCCGCTAGTAAAAATTGCTGGGAAGAGGATTGAGTTACATCAGGATGACTGATAATAATTAATGTTTTAGTCATTAAATATACCCTTTCTTATATTGATTTAGTAAAGCTTGACTATTTTCTACAAAATAAGAAATCGCATATTGTAACGCTGCATCATCTACTACAAAAGATGGATGATGCCATTCATAAGGGCAACCTGTTCCGATAAAGGCAAAACATCCTGGAATATATTCCATATAATTCGCAAAATCTTCTGCTCCCAATGTTAATTCAGGAGTCACAACTGTCGCAAATTGTTCCGATGTTTCTTTTACAATGTTAGTCACTTCTTCATCATTATCTACTACTGGAGGTGTCATAATCCATTCCATATGTGCTTCTTGTCCGTAAACAGCAGCCATTTGATGTACCATATGATCCATTAAACTGCGAATTTTTTCCTGATCTTTTTTATAAAAAGTACGAATCGTCCCTTCAAAGAAAACACGCTCTGGAATGACATTCCACGTATTTCCCCCTTCAATATGAGAAATACTTAATACGGCAGGTGATAATGGTGATACATGACGACTGACAATTGCTTGTAAATTCGTAATGATTTGACAGGCCGTAACAATGGGATCATTTCCATTATGTGGAGCTGCTGCATGAGTGCCTACACCTTTTAATTCCACAGAAAATTGTCCCACAGCTGCCATTAGTGGCCCAGATTTAATCCCAATTGTTCCAACTGGTAATTCAGGCTTATTATGGAAACCAATAATTGCATTGACTCCCTCTAATACACCTTCAGCAATTAAAGCTCGAGCACCTCGATTCATTTCTTCTGCTGGTTGGAAAATAAATCGAATTTTCCCGTTTAAGCTTTCTTCTTTTTCTTTTAAAATTTTCGCAGCCATTAATAAACTAGCTGTATGAAAATCATGCCCACAAGCATGCATCACTCCATCATTCTCTGAACGATAGTCTAAATCTGTTTGTTCATGAATCGGTAATGCGTCCATATCTGCTCGAAGCGCAATAACGGGACCTTCTTTTTTACCAATCTCAGCAACAACACCTGTTGGTGTTTTTAAAGAACGATAAGAAATCCCCCATTCTGTTAATTTTTCTTGAATATATGCAGTTGTTTTAAATTCTTGTTCGGATAATTCTGGATAACGGTGTAATGTCCGTCTCATTTTCACCGCTTCTTGAATCCATTCTTCTTTCATAACAATCACCTCTTGAAAATTACTTATTTTCATTTTACTACAAACAAAGTAAAAAAACATGAGGGAAATCCTAAAGCTTCCTCATGTTTACAATAAATACTACGGGAATAGAAATGGATTTTACCTGATGTAATGATGGACGCCAGTAGCCCCTACGGGTCTCTTGGCTAAAAATTGAACCTAGGGTCTCAATTTTCCCAGTATAAGAAGCCATATTCTGGCTTCTTATACCTTCGTTACTTCAGAAAAATCCATTTCTATTCCCTTTCGCGTTATTCTAAATACATAAAATTTTCAAATACAAAATTAAAAAAATGTTATTTTAATATCATCAATAACACCATTTTTCAACATTTTTAACGTTTCAAAAAATTCCATCTCTAACGCACTCTCATATTCTTCCGTCAGGAAAAGAATAGACTTCTTACCGTAGCACGAGTATTATCAGCCATTCTTTTGGCTGATAATACTGGAAAATTCGAGACCCTAGGCTCGAATTTTAGGCATGAGATTCGCTTTAGCGAAGCTGCTGCCGTCTATTGCTACAGTATAAGAAGTCTAATTCTAAACGCACTCTCATATTCTTCCGTCAAGAAAAGAATAGACTTCCTACAGTAGCTCGAGTACTATCAGCCATACTGGCTGATAGTACTGGAAAAATTGAGACCCTAGGCTCAATTTTTAGCAATGAGACTCGCACTCGCGTGTTCCGACCCCAAAAAGTTAGACCAAAAATCTAACTTTTGGAGGTCGGTATTTT
>ERZ773211.114-NODE-114-length-19375-cov-5.9413_pt1 | contig 19375 bp, 15 predicted proteins | sample MGYA00511914_ERZ773211 | MGnify/ENA primary metagenome ERZ773211 (study PRJEB29015, sample SAMEA2738163) | human oral metagenome | biome: human oral; feature: human-associated habitat; material: saliva | place: China | collected 2242 ...
TTCGCAGCGAAGTAAACAGCATAAATAATGCGGCAGATGCCGGTAGTCCATGAGGCTACCGGCATCTGTGCGTTAAATCAGGTTTTTGAAAATAGTTCAGTGAGCTGAAGAGCCTGCTTTGTTATATATATCATGGTGAAAAAGATGAAAAGTCTATGTTAATAGACATATAATAATGCCCATTGAGCCTAGTCAGATTGTTATACATGTAGGCTCTATCTATATTTCATCACATACGAGGAGAACATTCACTCATGACTCAGCCCATTTCCCGTCGCTCTGTCGCTAAGGCAGGCGTCTGGTCTGCACCTGTTATTGCAGCTTCTGCTGCTGTGCCGGCCTATGCAGCATCTACCAGGAGCGAGGATTCTGACGATAAGCTGACTATCCAGAGCGGTCTGTTTGTCAGCGCTCAGTACGGTGGCGGCTTTGTTGGTTACGCTTCGTCCACCAGCACCGGTCCGATTCACCCGACCACTCCTGAGGCGTACTTCGCATCTTCTTCTAAGCCCGAATCCGACCTGAACTGGGACGATAGCGCTTCCAAGCCGACCAACCGTGACCTGTTTATCAACGGTGAGGGTACCTTTACCCCGGTTAACAACTCCCAGACTGCATCCCCCGGCTCTTACGTGGCATCTAGCGGTTTCTGGTGGTCTGTTCCGACCACCGCGCCCAAGACTGGTACCGGCTACGTTGCAGGTTCCACCGCAACCCTGGCTGCTGGTGCAACCTTCGTGACTGATGTTGAGTACACCGTGCCTGCTAATGCTCTGAACGCTGCTAAGAGCGGTAAGATTAACGGTCAGGCATGGACCCCCAACGGCCGTGCGCTGAGCGGTAGGCTTACGGAGCTGGTTGCTTCGGCAGGTCAGGCACGCTACCTGTCGGTTGCTCAGGCAGCAGGCAACTGGTCTGCTTCGGTCCCGACCGTGACCAAGAATTCTAATGGCACCTACACCTTCAAGGGTCGTATTACCTTCACTACTACCAAGGCGTACACTCTGAAGCAGACCGGTAACAAGCTGTACGGTCAGGTTGTCATCATGCCCGGTATTGTGTCCTTCAGCCCGGCACAGGGTTGGGTCTCCTACAAGCAGACCTCCAGCATCCAGAATGCAACCATTACCTACTCCGGTAACGGCTATACCGACACTAAGGCGCTCTCTGGCGCTGAGGCTACCACCCAGATTAACCCCTAGTCTGGTTATGCTGTGGGGCCTCAGCTTAACGCCCCGTGGAGTTTTCCCCCACAGTTGCTTGCCCCGTGCTGAGCGGTGTAAGTGCAGAGAGTGATGGAATCCCCCGGTAGATACACTGAATGTATCCGCCGGGGGTTTCTTTGCGCTCAGGCTGTGGTGCTTACAGGGAATGCAACACATGCATGAGCGGCTATATACACTTGGGAGAGCTTATTGGGGGTATTGCGACTAGCCGACCGTCGTGCCGAACGCCAGACCCAGCAGGTAGGTCACAAACGCCGCACCGAAACCAATCAGAATCTGACGGATACCACGCTTGAGCGGAGAAGCACCCGACAGCAGACCCACCACGCCGCCGGTGAAGCCCAGAGCCGCACCCACAAACAGCAGGGACAGCACCATCGCGAACACGCCCGAGAAGCCGAAAATATAGGGCAGAATCGGAATCAACGCACCCGAGGCAAAGAACGAGAACGACGCAGCAGCAGCACCAATATCGGTACCCAAAGCCACGTTCTCCTCGCGATCCTCATCCTCGCGGTGAGACAGCGAGGGGTCGCAATCGCAATCCAGGTAGCCGAAACGCTCCATCGCACGGTGATGCGCCGCCTCCGGCTCCATGCCGCGGGCACGGTAAATCAGCTCCAGCTCGTTCGAATCCAAATCCAAATCGTGCGCAACGCGCAGGGTCACCTGGGTCGGCTGGGAGGCATCCAGCAGCTCACGCTGAGAACGCACCGACACGAACTCGCCCGCCGCCATCGACAGCGCACCCGCCAGTAGACCCGCAATACCCGACAGCAGAACCATCGAGCTGGACGCACCCGAGGCGGTAATACCCATAGTCAGCGCCAGATTCGACACCAAACCGTCGTTAGCGCCAAAGACCGCCGCACGGAAATTACCCGAAAGCTTCTCGCGACCATTAGTCGCCAGGGCACGAATAATCTCCTCGTGAATCGCCTCGTCAGCAGCCATTTCCTCGGTGGCGTCCGGATCCTCAGCGTAGGGGGAGCGGGACTCGGCGCGCTGCGCCATCGCCAGAATAAACACCGAACCGAAGTTCTTCGCCAAAAACTGCAGTAGCTGCGATTGCAGGGAGGGGCGCACGTGCACATTCGCGTGCTCACCGAGCATGTCACGCCAATGCTGCTGGTGACGCTTCTCCGCCTCAGCAACCTGCAGCAGGATTTCACGGTCGGTACCCTCGGCACGGCGAGCCAGGTAGCGGTAGATGCGCGCCTCCGACTCCTCATCGGCAAGGTACCGGCGCCAACGCTTAATCTGCGTGGGGGAGGGGGAGGTAACGGCGCTATGGCGGGTGGCCTGCGGAGCCTCGGTGGCGGCGTTTTCCGGCTGAAGCTTCTCGGTTTCTTCGCCGTGCTCGTGCTGGGTGCTCTTGTGCTGGGGGTGCTCGTGCTGGGCGTGCGTGCTCATAGTTCCCTTTCCACGGGTGCCGTGCGTGCAGGGCTGGATCCCTGCGCCTGATGATGCGTTCATGTCTGTGCGCTCTGTCATGAACAGTGAACCACTCTAGAGCACTCTGAACAGAAAATCTAGGACGGCCTAACCCGATAATCATGTTCGCCTCAACGTACTCTAGAGTACCCCGCGGGGGAGGCGAAACGTCGGGAAAAAGCACCGCAACAGCACAGAAACCGGGCGGGTGCACCCTCCACAAAGGAGAGCGCACCCGCCCGGTTTATGACTCTAAAATTCGTGTCTTTAGAACGATGGCTTAGATGTTGCCTTCGCCGTTTTCCAGGAATGCGCGGATGAACCACTGGAACTTCTCCAGCTCAGCGGTCTGACCGATCAGCAGGTCCTCGGTGACGGGGTCGGACTCGCCAGCGAATGCAATCGCCTTGCGGTGAGCCTCAATCACGCGGGTGTACACGTCGTTCAGAGCGCGCAGGTGGTCAGCAACGCGTGCGCGGCCGACGGGGTAGTCCTCAACGGTGCGCTGTGCGACCAGTGCGCCAGCCAGACCGTTGGGGGTTGCGCCCAGGGTTGCCATACGCTCTGCAATGGCGTCAACGAAATCGCGGACGGTGTCGACCTGAGGGTCAATCATTTCGTGAACGGCGATGAAGCCGGGGCCGGTCACGTTCCAGTGAGCGTGCTTCAGCAGCAGGTGCAGGTCGTTCAGGTCGTGCAGACGTGCCTGGAGAACCTCGGAAATGCCCTTGCCTTCTTCGATGGTCAGACCGGGTGCGGTGTAGTTTGCGAATGCCATGATGGTCTCCTTCATGATGCTGTAATGCTTGTAGCTCGGCGGGGGAGTGAGTCCTCGCTGAACCGTTGTTATGAGTAAATCATTTTAAGGAACCACTGTCAAGGTTATTTTGAGTAATTCGTAATAAATTGTCATCTGCGTGTTGCGCCACCCTCAAACCCTCACCGCCCATGCACGCGTAAAGGGCGGGACGCGCGGTATCTCGTATCGCGCATCCCACCCTTTACGGTGAAGCGTATTCAGTTTTCTGCAGAGCTTTCTCTACAGAACTTTCTCTGCAAGGCATCCAGCGTGCGAGCCACGCAGCTACGCCAGCGCGCGAACCGCCTCCAGGGTCAGCTCCTCATGCTTGAGGCGCACGGTGCCCAGTCCCTCCGGAACCTCCAGCTCGCCCGGCACAACAATGACGCGCATACCCGCCGCGGTCGCACTGCGCACACCCGAAGGAGAGTCCTCAATCGCCACGCACTGAGTCGGGTCAACACCCAGACGTTCCGCCGCCAAAAGATAAGGCTGCGGGTCCGGCTTCGGGTGGGTAGTCTCATCATTGCCAATAACCACCGAGAACGTGCCCTCGGGTGCCGCATTCGCGGTGCGGCGAGCCACGGAGGTGGTCGCATTCGTGACGACTGCCGCCGGAATCTGCGCCTCGCGAACCTCGGCGAGGAAACGCTCAATACCGGGCAGGAACTCGACCGGCTGCTGCGCCAGAGTCTTGTGCACCTTCGCCACCAGCAGGTTGTTAATCTCCTCGTCCGGCAGGTTCACGCCGCGCTTGCGCAGGCGATCCAGGGTGAACTGCATCGACAGACCCAGGCAGTCGAGGGTGTCCTGCTCGGTCCAGGTGCCGCCAAATTCTGCGGCGAGAGCAACCTTTGCGGCAGCCCATACGGGCTCGGTATCGACGAGGGTTCCGTCGTGGTCGAAGAGAATGGCGGCGGGGAAGGTATTCGTAGTCGTCATGCCTTAAGCCTACCGGTTTATTTCTGGGGCGAGCGTAGGATGGCGTCCCCAGTTGTCACCAAAAAATCCGTGCCCGCGTTCTGGGGGTTCGTGGCGATAGTGAGCAGCGCATCGGCGACGTCCTCACGGGCAATCATCGGGATGCCTGCAGTTCGCTCGACCTTCGCCATGTCATATACCTTCACCCCGCCCCTGCCGGGCTTATCGGTCAGCCTGCCCGGATGCGCACGCGAAATATACGGCTGATACTCGGCGACCAGGGCGTCCGCCTTAACCTTGTCGGTGAAAATGTCGCGCATGATGACCTTGCACACCAGGCGCATGGGGAGTGAGGCGATCCGTACCGTATCGCCCACGCCGTAGGCGCTCATCAGAACGCAGTGCTTCACGCCTGCGCCCGTGACCGCCTGCATGATGAGAGGCAGACGCTCCTGCATGAACGTGGAGGAGAGAAATTCTCGCACCGTGGCTTTCTGCCCCAGGATGCTAACCATCACGTCCTGCCCGGAGGACGCTGCGGAAAGCCGCTCGGCATCGTCCAGGGTGCCCGGAATAATAGTGAGATTTTGGTGCGACCCCAAAAGTGCTTGAGCCTTATCGGGGTTGCGCACGTAGACGGTGACCGCGTGCCCCTCCTCTAGGGCTTTGCGGGTAAAGAGATAACCGGTGCGGCCGGTTGCGCCTAGAACCAGTATTTTCATGTGGGTCCCCATCGTGTCTGTGATTGTTGTGGGAACTCGCAAGTGCCCAGTGTCGTCACTATAACAATAGGGCTTTGGACGGGGTTTATGGCTGTGGTTTTTAGCAGAGGTTTTGGTTTGAGCTTGTGTTTCAGCCGCTTTATTCGCGTGAAGAGCCTCTTGGTCGTTGTCGAAAATTTATTCTTAAAAATCTTGGTTAACCCCTTGCGCAAAATAATTGAGTGTAGTAGACTCAAGTTATGTAATGCAGGGGCGCATAGGATAAGCCCCTCGAAACACGAAAGGAACGTCATGGAGAACAAGTTCACGACCAAGAGTCAAGAAGTCATCTCGGCGGCAAATACCAATGCTCAAACCGCCGGTAACCCCACTATTGAAACCGCGCACATCCTCAAGGCCCTCATGGACCAGCGCGAAGGCGTCGCCGTAGCAGTCCTCAAGGCTGCAGGCCTGGATGTAGACGCTATCTCTGAGGCGGCGTCCGCCGAAATCAAGAAGCTGCCGAAGGCATCCGGCGCTTCCGTGCAGAATGCCTCCCTCAGCCGTGCCGCACTCTCTGCTCTGCAGGCGGCACAGACCCGCGCAGAGGGTTTCGGTGACAGCTACGTCTCCACCGAAATGATTCTGCTCGGCATTGCCAGCGAAACCGATAGCACCGCTGAAGCAATGCACAAGCTCGGCGCTACCGCAGAGCTCATCGCACAGACCATCCCCACCGTCCGAGGAGACCGCACCGTGGATACCCCCGACCCCGAAGGCACCTTCCAGGCGCTCGAAAAGTACGGCACCGACCTGACCGCCATTGCCCGCGCGGGTAAGCTTGACCCGGTCATCGGCCGTGACTCTGAGATTCGCCGCGTCGTGCAGGTGCTCTCCCGCCGCACCAAGAACAACCCCGTTCTGATCGGTGAGCCCGGCGTCGGTAAGACCGCCGTCGTGGAAGGCCTGGCACAGCGTATGGTTTCCGGCGACGTGCCCGAATCCCTGCGAGGCAAGACCCTCATCAGCCTGGACCTGGGCTCCATGGTCGCAGGTGCAAAGTACCGTGGTGAATTCGAGGAGCGTCTGAAGGCAGTCCTCGAAGAAATCAAGAAGTCCGAGGGTCAGATTGTGACCTTCATCGACGAGATTCACACCGTCGTCGGTGCTGGCGCATCCGAAGGCTCCATGGACGCAGGCAACATGCTCAAGCCCATGCTTGCTCGTGGTGAGTTGCGCCTGATCGGTGCTACCACCCTGGATGAGTACCGCGAGAACATCGAGAAGGACCCCGCCCTGGAGCGCCGCTTCCAGCAGGTGTACGTGGGCGAGCCCAGTGTCGATGACACCATCGGTATTCTGCGCGGCCTGAAGGAACGCTACGAGGCGCACCACAAGGTGCAGATCGCTGACTCCGCACTGGTCGCCGCAGCAACCCTGTCCAACCGCTACATTCCCTCCCGTCAGCTGCCGGACAAGGCAATTGACCTGATTGATGAGGCAGCATCCCGCCTGCGCATGGAAATTGACTCCGCACCGGAGGAAATCGACCAGCTGCGCCGCGCTGTGGACCGCCTCACCATGGAGGAACTGGCACTTGCCGGCGAAACCGACCCCGCATCTGTGGAGCGTCTGGAAGCGCTGCGCAAGGACATGGCAGACAAGAAGGAACAGCTTGACGCCCTCAACGCCCGTTGGGAAGCCGAGAAGGCAAACCTGAACCGCGTGGGTGACATCAAGACCCAGATTGACGAGTTGCGTTCCCGCGCAGAGGTCGCACAGCGTGAAGGTAACCTCGCTGAGGCATCCCGCCTGCTCTACGGCGAAATTCCCGCAAAGCAGGCTGAGCTGGAAGAAGCACAGCGCGCCGAGGACAACGCCAAGAACGAGTCCATGGTCTCCGAAGAGGTCACCGCGGACGATATCGCCGAGGTTATCTCCTCCTGGACCGGCATCCCGGCAGGCCGCATGATGCAGGGCGAATCCGAGAAGCTGCTTGAAATGGAGAAGCGCATCGGTGCCCGCCTGATCGGTCAGGAAGACGCAGTGGTAGCTGTCGCTGACGCTGTCCGCCGCGCTCGCGCCGGCATCTCCGACCCGAACCGTCCGATTGGTTCCTTCCTGTTCCTTGGCCCGACCGGTGTTGGTAAGACCGAGCTGGCTAAGGCACTGGCTGAGTTCCAGTTCGATGACGAGCGTGCCCTGGTACGCATCGACATGAGTGAGTACTCCGAGAAGCACACCGTTTCTCGCCTGGTTGGTGCCCCTCCCGGATACGTTGGCCACGAAGAGGGCGGTCAGCTGACCGAGGCTGTACGCCGTCGCCCCTACTCGGTGGTCCTGCTCGACGAGGTTGAGAAGGCACACCCCGAGGTCTTCGACATCCTGCTGCAGGTACTCGATGACGGCCGCCTGACCGATGGCCAGGGCCGCACCGTGGACTTCCGCAACGTCATCCTGATTCTGACCTCGAACCTCGGTTCGCAGTACCTGGTCAACCAGGACCTGCCCTTCGAGGAGCGCTCCGAGAAGGCGCTGGAGGTTGTGCACCAGGCATTCCGCCCCGAGTTCCTCAACCGACTGGACGACATCATCATGTTCCAGCCCCTGTCGGCTGAGAACCTGGGCCAGATCGTGGGCCTGCAGATCAAGAGCATGGCTAAGCGTCTGGAGGACCGCCGCCTGAGCCTGAACGTCACCCCCGCCGCCCTGGAGTGGCTGGGTAAGACCGGCTACGACCCGGCATTCGGTGCCCGCCCGCTGCGCCGCCTGGTTCAGCGCGAGATTGGCGACCGCCTGGCTCGCGGCATCCTCTCCGGTGCTATCCACGACGGCGACACCGTGACCGTGGATGTGAACCCGGACGTTGCCAGCGACGGTCTGTCGGTGACCTCCGAGCGTGAGCAGAAGGCTGAGAACTAAGCTCAACCGGTTGGCTGGGCGGACTTAGCCCGTGGCTGAGTTTGCCCGTTCGAAACCATAAGAAATAGGCTGTGGGGTACCCTCGAAAGGGGGTGCCCCACAGCCGTTTAACGCGTTAGAACCGCGCTGAACCGCACTAGTACCAGAGCGCTAATACACAGGGCATTGATACACAGAGCATTGAGGAGAAGAATGGACCGCTGGACTGACCACCAGAACTTCGCCGCCGCCGGTGAGCAGCGCGAAGAAATCGCCTCCGTGCACCGTGCCGCAATCCGCTCGATTCAGCGCGTTGTCTCTGAGAACGCCACCCCGCACGACGAAAAATACGCCTCCGCGGGTATTGCCGAGCTACTCAAGGCGGGTAAAGTTCTCGTGCTCACCGGCGCGGGCGTGAGCACCGAATCCGGCATCCCCGACTACCGCGGACCCGGCGGCTCCCTGCACGACCACCGCCCCATGACCTACCAGGAATTCCGCTACGATGACGCCGCCCGCCAACGCTACTGGGCGCGCTCCTACGTGGGTTGGCGCCGCATGCGCCGCGCCGAACCGAACCGCGCCCACTATGCGCTCGCCGAGCTGGAGCAGCTGGGTGCTGTGAGCGGCGTGATTACGCAGAACGTGGACGGGCTGCACGCCCGCGCTGGAAGCTCCCGCCTGCTGGCGCTGCACGGCGACCTCTCCCGTATTGTGTGCCTGGACTGCGGGCAGGACGAGAGCCGCGAAAGCCTGGATACGCGCCTGGACGCGGCGAACCCCGGCTACCTGGCGCGCCTAGAAGACGAAGAGCTGCGCGTGAACCCTGACGGTGACGTGGAGCTGGACGACCGCTATATCCGCGATTTTCAGATGGTGCCCTGCCTCGGTTGCGGTTCGACCCGCCTCAAGCCGGATGTGGTGTACTTTGGCGAGTCCGTGCCCGCCGAACGTAAGGCGCTCAAGGACGCCATGCTCGCCGAGTGTTCGGCGCTGCTGGTGGTGGGTTCCTCGGTGGCGGTTATGAGCAGCTACAAGATTGTGCTGGAGGCTCTGCGCGCCGGCAAGCCGGTCGCCGTCATTAACGGCGGCCCGGGTCGTGCGGATGCAAAGGCAACCTACCTGTGGCGCACCGGCGTGGGTGAGGCGCTGGAACTCATGCTCGATGAGGTTGACGTTTAAGGGTGCCGAGGCCGTTACACAGGTCTAGGCGGCAGCGTTTCTCCGGTGAACGCTATTTCTTCTGCGCATGCTGTTTCTCTGGCGAATTTTACCGCGCGTGCACCGACCCAAGATTAAGTGCACGAAAGTGCTATTTTGTGTTGCAAGTCATTGCAAATAGCCCCTGGACAGGCGGGTATGTCTACCACGCGGGGATAAAATGATGGGATGGACATTCGACACACTATCACTCGCTTCGGTGCCACCGCCCTAATCGGTTGCGGTCTGGCGGTCACCGCAATCCCCGCAACGTTCGCTCAGAACGGTGAAGAGTCCGTTACCCACGTCTACTCCGACAAGGCAACCTCTCACATTTCTGAGGTCTGGTACAAAGGTGAAACCCTGAAGATTACCGGCGAAGGCTTCCTGACCCAGGACGGCACCTCCGGCTCCACCATCGGTATCAAGCTGAACAAGGGCTCCGTCAAGATTGACGGCAAGGACTACCTGGAAGTTCAGGCTGATGAGAAGGGCAACTTCTCCGTTTCCATTCCCTGGCAGGATGACCTGGACGAGCGCATCTCCGTGGACGTCTACCTGCTCTCCGGCTCCCTGAAGGACAACGACACCGCTCGCGGCGGCAAGGCAGCCACCGTGAAGATCGAGGCTCGTTCCGTTCAGGAAGCAACCCCCTCCGCTACCGCTTCTGCGAGCGCTTCCGCTTCGGCAACCGCTTCCGTGGTGGCTACCCCCTTCGCTTCTGTGGCGCCTTCCGCATCTGCTACCGCCTCGGCTTCGGCGACTGCTTCGGCTACTGCCGCTGATGAGGTTATTGCCTCCGTGGATGCAAAGATTAAGAACCGCGCCGATGAGAAGGCTTCCGCAACCGCTTCGGTGAGCCCCTCGGCTACCGCGTCGGCTTCCGCTTCTGTGGTGGCTACTCCCTCCGCTTCGGCATCTGCTTCTGCGAGCGCTTCTGCTTCGGCTGCTGCTGATCAGAATGCATCCGTTGCGAACGATGCGAAGGATCAGCTGGGTGATTCCACCTCCGCTACCGAGCAGGTGAGCGCTTCGGCTGAGAGCACTCGCTTTGCGAACTGTGCAGAGGTTGCGGCCGCTGGTCTGGCACCCATCCATAAGAGCCACCCGGACTTCCGCCAGAAGTTCGACAACGACAAGAATGATTGGGGCTGCGAGGTTATCAATAGCGAGGTGACCGACGGTTCTTCCTCCAACATTTCTTCGGGCTCTTCTTCTCGCAACTCTGGCGGTCTGGACAACCTGGGTTCTTCCTCCTCTTCGAGTAGCTACACTTCGAGCCGCGCTCAGCGCTCTTCCCTTGCGAACACCGGTGCTTCCAATGCCTTCACCATTGCCGGTATGGGCCTGGTAGCTCTGGGCCTGGGTGTTGCTGGCGTGTCTGCTGTGCGCAACCGCAAGAACTCCTAAAACTATTGCCGCCGCCCGGTGGTGCGTGAGGGTCCCTTCCCCTGAATGCTTTTGAGTGTTTGGGTGGAGGGGATTTTCGCGTTTAACGGGGTGGTTTTTGCTGCTGGGTTGTGCCGATGGGGTGGGGTATGTACTTGTTAGTTTCTTCAATGCCGGGTTGAGGCTTTAGGGGTGCACGGCGGTGTAAAAGGCTTATATAGTTCAACCATGCCTTCAAGAAACCCTCAAGAAAAATATATTTTGTGAGTTAGGTCATGATAAATTGACGTCTTGGGGGCCGGTATCCTAAGCTTCGCTCGTTAGAATGGGGGCATGAACATTCGAAACAATATTGCACGCATCGGCGCCACCGCACTCATCGGCTGTGGTCTCGTTGCTACTTCCGTCCCCGCAACCTTCGCTGTTGAAGGTGCGCCTCAGGTTGTCCACACCTACGCAGACTCCGCACAGTTCTTCGCCCCCGACGTATGGGTTGAGGGTCAGGATCTGAACATTGGTGGCGAGGGTTTCAAGACCGCTGACGGCACCTCCGGTTCCGTTCTGGCACTGAAGCTGAACAAGGGTGCCGTTAAGATTAACGGCCAGGACTACCTGGAAATCCACGCTGACGAGGCCGGCAACTTCTCCGTTGCCATCCCCTGGCAGGCAGAACTGCATGGCAGCGTTTCCGTTGACATTTACCTGCTGTCCGGCTCCCTGAAGGACGGTGACGTTCCCCGCGGCGGTAAGGCAGCTACCGTGACCATTAAGGTTGCAGAGCAGCCCGCCCCCTCCGAGGCGCCCACCCCCGAGCCGACCCCGGCTCCCTCCGAGAACCCGACTCCGGCTCCTTCCGAGGACTCGACCCCGGCTCCGACCACCGAGCCCAGCGCTGAGGCATCCGAGTCTGCATCCTCCGACCCCTCCGCTCCCGCAGTTGAGGACGCTAAGGAAACCAAGCCTGCTGAGGATCAGAAGCCTGCCGAAGAGCAGAAGTCTGATGAGCAGTCCGCCCCCGCGGCTGACCACGTCGAGGGTGATTCTAAGGGCTCTAACGGCTCCAAGGATTCCGATAACGTCGTGCTGGGTTCCTCTGACAACGACAACCTGGGTTCCGGTTCTAACGGTGGTCTGAGCTCCGGCTCGAACGACAACCTGGGTTCCGGTTCCTCTAACGCATCCTCCAAGAGCTCTTCTTCCCTGGCTAAGACCGGTGCATCCGACGCGATGACCGCTACTGGCCTGGGTCTGATTGCTCTGGGTGCTGGTGTTGCGACCATCGTGGTAACCCGCATGCGCAAGAAGGCATAATAACGCCTAGTCGCTAAGTTTTTAGCTGCTTTTATGGGCTCCCTCCATATCGGAGGGAGCCCATTTTTTGTGCCTTTGCAGGCTGCGGAGGACAGATGGAGCAGTGTACGAAAAAGGAAAAAATTACCTGCACGTGAGCCCTTGACAAGTTATTTTATGCGAGATGGTGAACACTTAACTCTAAGTTAAGAGTGACACAGGGCAAACACAGCTTCAACCGGGAATCTAGATACCAAGCAGAAAACGAAAAACGCACAGCACCGAGCTGAAGAACAGACAGCGAAGAGCACAGCGGATATCACGACACGACATCTGGAGAACCCAATGAACATCCTCATCATGGCGCTTGCCGATGCGATAGCCATCGCAGCTCTCTGCACCCTCTACATGGTGCGGCACCGCAACCGCGAACTGATGATTTCCTACGCGGTCATCAACGCCGGCATCTTCACCGTCTCGGTGGCGCTGGTATCCGCCGGATCGAACGCATCCGCCATGGGTATGGGCCTCTTCGGTGTCCTGTCGATTATCCGATTGCGTTCCACCGCCCTGAGCCAACGCGAGGTGGGCTACTACTTCGTGGCTCTCTCGGTCGGCATGATCGCGGGTGTGAATATCAGCCCGGCGTACATCGCCTTCGGCCTTATGGCTACCCTGGTCGCCCTGATCGCGATCCTCGACTCGCGTAGCGCCCCGGTCTCCGCTGAAAAGACTCAGGACGTTACCGCGGACCGTGCCATCAGCGACGAGGAAGAGCTCAAGGCATACCTGAGCGCTCGCCTGGGGTACACCGTCACCTCGGCAAAGATTACCGAGCTGGATATGGTGAATAACCTGACCCGCGCCACCGTCACCTACCAGCCCAAGGAAACCCCCAAGGGCGGCACCCCCGCGGCAGTGGAGGCAGCAGCGTCACAGATTAGTGCAACCCGCCAGCCGGTAGCACCTACCGCCGAGGCGCACGCCACGCTGGACACCCGGATGATTCCGCTCCAGCGCACGCCGGTTTCTAGCCCGGTTTCCACCCCGGTAGGCAAGTAAGACCAACCGGTATCTAAGCCTCCGATTCACTCTAACTTCACAAACATCTCCGATACCCACGACACGCCGCCCCCAGCGCGCAGCCCAACACGCAGGGGCGGCACCCCAGAAGGACGAAGGCCCATGACTAACGCAGCCGCAAACATCATCCCCGCAGAGTGGAAGAGCATCAGCCTCGAATCCATGAACGAGAAGGCAGCCATGCAGACCCGCGTGGACCGCAAGTACATTGTCGACGCAGAAACCGCCGCCAAGGTACTCTCCACGCTCGACGCAGACGCCTCCGTCATGGAAATCAAGGGCCAGCGCGACTTCGCCTACGACTCGGTCTACTTCGACACCCCGCAGATGCAGAGCTACCACTCGGCAGCCTACAGCCGCGACGACACTTTCAAGATTCGTACCCGTAGCTACCTGGACTCGGAACTGACCTTCCTGGAGGTCAAGACCGACGGCGAGCAGGATATGACCGTCAAGAAGCGTATCCCGTACACCTTCGAGACGCGCGACCAGCTGACCGCGGAAGGTCACGAGTACATCACCGAAGCACTCGGCGACATCCTCGCGGGCCCGGTCGAGAAGCTGGAGGCGGTTCTGACCACCGGCTACCGCCGCACCACGGTCTTCCTGCCGCAGAGCGAGAAGAACCCGGTCGCCTCCCGTATGACGGTAGATACCAACCTGACCTGGACGCCCCTGTCCGAGAACATCCTCATGGCGGGCGTGCACTACCGCAACTACCACGGCAACCTGGTCGGCACCACCTACGGCCTGCCGAACGCGGTCATCATCGAAACCAAGTCCGGTGTGGAGCCCTCCGTGGCAGACCAGCACCTCTGGGATGCGGGTATCACCCCCGCGAAGATTTCCAAGTTTGCAACCGGTATGGCGGCGCTGAACCCGCAGCTGGCAAGCAATAAGTGGGCTGAAACCCTGAAGAACTGGATGCACCTGGAACCGGTCAATGGCACCCGCCTCAACGTGGATGACATGACCGAAGAGGACTACCAGAAGCTGCTGACCGAGCGTTTCGTAGCCGCCTAAAACGGCAACCCATCCAAAACGGCAATTGGGGATGTGCGGGTAGGGTAGCGCACCTACCTTACCCGCACCCCAGCCCCTCATCTATACCCCCCCGAACCAAGCACAACATCGGCTTTATTCGCCCCACACAGGCAATAACCGCTCTCACACATATTCATATTTCACATACGTCTTACCCCTGTGGCGCTGGCTCTACGCGAGTGGTCACCCAAACACAAAGGAAAACCCGTGAAAAAGAGCAATATGATTAAGAGCGCAACCTCCATTACCCTCCTGGCAGCCCTGGCGTTGACCGGCTGCTCGGCAACCTCGGCATCGAATGCCAGCGCATCGAGTGCAACCGGTACCTCCGCTTCGAGCACTTCGGACACCACCTCGAAGGTGGCAGACACCTTCTCCACCGACGTGAAGAGCGGCGCAAAGCTCGCCGAGGACACCCACTACTCCGCGAAGGACGTCACCTGGGACTCCTCCAGCGAAGTTACTATCGATCTTTCGAACCCGACCGCGACCGACGGCGTGACCGTCAGCGATGGCGTCATCACCATCACCAAGGCGGGTAACTACAAGCTCACCGGCACCTACAGCGGCCAGATCAAGGTTGAGGCGGCCGATAGCGACATGGTCCGCCTGATCCTGAACAACGCGACCATCACCAACTCCACCGGTGCGGCAATCAACGTGGTTAAGGCGGACGAGGTCGTTATCTACACCGCCTCGGGTACCACCAACACCGTCTCTGACGGCTCCTCCTACTCCGATACCGCCAGCGGCAGCCCCGACGCAGCTATCTACTCCAAGAGTGACCTGACCCTGGCGGGCGAAGGTACCCTGAAGGTTGAAGGTAAGTACGAAGAGGGTATCCACACCACTGACGGCCTGGTCATTGCCTCCGGCACCCTGGAAGTGAACGCGGCAAACACCGGCATCAAGGGTAAGGACTACGTCGATATCCTGGACGGCACCGTCACCGTGACCGCAAGCCAGGACGGTATCAAGGCAACCAATGACACCGACGGCAACCGCGGCTGGGTACGCCTGAGCGGCGGTACCGTGAACATCTCCGCAGGTGATGACGGCTTCAAGGCTGAGCGCGTGCTGGAAATCTCCGGCGGTACCCTGAACATTACCCAGGCGAACGAGGGTATTGAGGCGCAGTACATCAACATCCTGGACGGTACCGTGAACGTGACCAGCTCCGATGACGGTATCAACGCCTCGTACAGCACCACCTCGACCAGCAGCGACTCGACCAGCACCGAGTCGGCTTCGACCTCCACTACGCAGACCGCCCAGAGCAAGCAAGCTGCACAGGGTAACCAGTCTGCACCCCAGGCACCCGCAGGTGGCGGTCAGGCTCCCTCCGGTACCGTGGGTTCCGGTACCACGGGCCAGCCCCCGGCTGGCGGTGGCGCAGGTGGCAGCATGGGCGGTGGCATGGGCGGTGGCGGCGGCACCTTCGAGGTCGTCGACGCAACCATCAACATCACCGGCGGTACCGTCATCGTGAATGCGAACGGCGACGGCATCGACTCCAACGGTACGGCAACGCTCTCGGGCGGCACCCTGATCGTGAACGGTCCCTTCACCGGTGGCAACGCCTCCCTGGACACCAACGGCGACCTGCTGCTCAACGGTGCGACCGTGACCGCGGGTAACTCCGGTGACATGTTCGAGGCTCCCTCGACCAACTCCACCAGCGGCTACGTGAAGATCAGCAATGTATCGAACCTGAGCGCAGGCACCACCGTACAGGTGGCGGACTCCTCCGGTAACGTGGTGGCGAACTACAAGGTGACTAACTCCAACACCGCGCTGATCCTGGTCTCTAGCTCCAAGATCACCAAGGGTCAGAGCTACACCGTGTACACCACCACCGATAGCGTGGATGCATCCAGCACCACCCTGGCGTCTAACGCCACCTCGCTGGGTTCTTTCACCGCAAGCTAGCGCTCCTTCACCGCACCTTCACCGCAAGCTAAGCGGAAGGAGTGCCCCTCAAGCCCCGTGCTGGATGTCATGACCGGCACGGTACCCTCTCTGAACCCGGTCTTGTGAGTGAGCCGGAGGCAGAGACACACGCCCCGCAACGGACGTAGCGATACGTCCGGTGCGGGGCTCTGTGGTATCTGGTGTGCAGGCAAAGAGCGGGCTTTGGGCGCTCACGGTGAGGCGGAGGCTACGCTGTGCTCGCCGCGGGTGCAAAATAAAACGGTTGTTCCGGTGCGAAGAAGTGCTCTGATACGCAAAATAGGTGACGTTCAGCGAGACATTCAGGGCTGAAACAGGGTACTCTATAGTGTAGTAAAGACTGTTGAACGATCCGAGAGCGATGCGCCGCGCGTGCTGTTCGCCTCGGACAGGATGAAAGAGGGGGTCACGCCATGGGGCGCGGCCGTCAGAAGGCTAAAGCAACAAGGCAGGCTCGGGAGATGAAGTACTTCAGCCCCGAGACCGACTACAGCGCACTCGAGCGCGAGCTCAGCAGCGCGAAGAAAACGAAGTCCTCCGATTCGTCCCGCCGTCGCTATGACGACGAGGACGACTACTCGGCATACGCAGAAAAGTACGCGTCCTACGAGGATGAGGCATAAAGAATACGCGGAATGATTCGGTGCATATCGACCGAACGTATTCGACAGATGATGAACCGGCTTGAGGCCCCGCACGGGGTGCTCAGCCGGTTTTTTCGTGCCCGCAGTTTGTGCGGATGCACCCGGGTGGATGCGCGAGGACGGGTTGCCCACCGGGGCTAACTGTGTGGGGCGCAAAGCCAATACACATGTTTATACATAGATGCGCATAGCTCTACTTGGTAATAGGGCATAGTCAGTAATAAAAAAGTTTGAAATGAATAAGCATACATAGCTTCTGCACAGCTTAGTCATGCCTGGCACAGAGACTAGCCCGGCATTCTAGAGACATGAACAACGAACAGAACATGACTCAGAACATTGACCAGGCCACCCAGACCGCAGCAGAACAAGCTAACGCAGTGCAAACCGCCGCAGAGCAGAAGCTAGCCAAGAAGAAGCTCACCCGTCGAATCTTCATCGGCGGCGGCCTCGGCGCACTCGCAGTAGTCGGCGGCGGCGCAGGCTGGGCGTACAACCGCTACCTGGCAGAGCACACCGAAATCGAAGACACCACCGCCTACGAGGCGGCAGCAGCCCAGGCGAACGCAAGCGCCTCCGGCTCCGCCACCGCAGACCCCACCGAACTGACCGGTGTGAAGGTCAACGGTCAGAGCCTCACCGCTAACGAAGGCTCGATCACCATCACCTCCAACACCACCGGCAGCGGCTCGGATGCGGTCGTCTCCTTCGTGGCAGACATCAAGCTCGACAACGCAACCCTGCTGCGAAGCGCCTTCGCCAACAACAAGTTCGGCCAGAACATCATCGACACCCCCTCGAACATTGCCTCCGAACACAACGGCATCTGGGCAATCAACGGTGACTACTACGGCTTCCGAACCACCGGCATTGTGATCCGAAACGGTGTTGTCTACCGTGACTCCGGTGCTCGCGAGGGTCTCGCCTTCTACCGCGACGGCTCCGTCAAGCTCTACGACGAAACCGCAACCAACGCCCAGACCCTCGTCAGCGAAGGTGTGTGGAACACCCTCTCCTTCGGCCCCGTACTGGTCAAGGACTCCGCAATCGTCGACGGCATCGACAGCGTCGAGGTGGACACCAACTTCGGTAACCACTCCATCCAGGGCAACCAGCCGCGAACCGGCGTGGGTGTGCTCGGCGCCAACCACCTGGTCTTCATCGTGGTCGACGGCCGCTCCACCAACTACTCGCGTGGCGTGACCATGCCCGAGTTCGCCCAGATGTTCAAGGACCTCGGCTGCGTCAGCGCCTACAACCTGGACGGTGGTGGCTCCTCCGCCATGGTCTTCAACAATCAGCTGGTCAACCGCCCGCAGGGTGGCACTAAAGAACGTGGCACCAGCGACATCCTCTACATTGCAGGGAGCGCATCGTGATTATCCTGATACCCGCCTATAAGCCGGACCAATCGCTGGTCCGCCTTGCCCGGGCCCTGCGCGAACAGGACCCTAGCGCCGAAATCCTCGTGATTGACGATGGATCCGGCAGCACCTACGCACCAATCTTCACCGAACTGCGCATCGACGGCGTGACCGTGCAGACCCACCCCGCCAATAGGGGCAAGGGTGCGGCACTGCGCACCGGCATCGCCTGGGCGAAAGCAAACCGCCCCGGTGAGGTCATCGTCACCGCCGACGCGGACGGCCAGCACCTGCCCCAGGATATCTTCCGTGTGGGTGTGCGCACCGAAACCGCGGCAGCAGCAGGGCAGAAGAGTATTATCCTCGGTGTGCGCACCAAGCCCGACCCGAACGCCGGCGAAGAAGGCACCAAGGTGCCGCTGCGCTCCAAAATCGGTAACAGCGCAACCGTAGGCTTCTTCGCCCTGGCGACCGGTGCCCGCGTGGCAGACACCCAGACCGGTCTGCGCGGCTTCACCCCGCAGATTCTGGACTGGCTGCTAAAGATCCCCGGCGATAAGTACGAGTACGAGTTCTCCATGCTGCTGCGCGCAACCCGTGCAGACGTGGAGCTGGTGCAGGTACCCATCGTGAAGGTCTACGAGCCGGGCAACCCGACCAGCCACTTTAGGCCGCTGCAGGACTCGGCGCTCATCTACGCGCCCCTGCTTGCCTTCCTGGCTTCGTCTTTCCTGACCGGCTTCCTCGTGGATGCTATCGCCCTGTTCGTCCTGGTGGGCATGGGCGTTCCGCTACTGGCGGCCGTGGTCGGCGCCCGCGTCATTTCGGCGCTGACGAACTTCACCGTCAACCGAATGCTCATGCACGACGGAGGCGCACGCCCCTCGGCATCCTCCTCACTGGTACGTTACGCCGTGCTGGCGGTGGGTATCCTCGCAGCCAATGCGGCTCTGATGGAAGCTTTGACCGGCCTGGGCGCGTCCCTGCTGGTCGCCAAGATCCTGACCGAACTGATTCTGATCCCGATCAGCTTCGCGGTCCAGCGCCGCTGGGTCTTTCTACCCACTCGGTGGCAGGAAAATACGCGAGAGAAGACAGTGGCAACTCACGCACCCTCGGGTTTGCGTGCGGTGAGCTACGAGTCCGCTCGCATGGAGGCTGCTGGTATCCGTACCGGCGCGCGCGCCTCCCAGGTACGCCCCTAGTTCGCCTACCCTGGAGTCGAGTTCACTAGTGGCTAGTTCACTAGTGGCTAGTTTTATAGGGGCTACCTACAAAACTTCTCCCACTCGTCAGTCGTGAGGGTGGGTGGGAGATGCAAGCTGCCGCACCACAAGCGGCAGCATTCTGTTCACGAAAAGCCCCCGCTGAGAAAATGAACTGCGCCCCGAAACTTGGACACATTTAACAGTAGCCGTTAAGCGACATC
>ERZ773211.115-NODE-115-length-19356-cov-28.6923_pt1 | contig 19356 bp, 25 predicted proteins | sample MGYA00511914_ERZ773211 | MGnify/ENA primary metagenome ERZ773211 (study PRJEB29015, sample SAMEA2738163) | human oral metagenome | biome: human oral; feature: human-associated habitat; material: saliva | place: China | collected 2242 ...
AAGAAATTCAAATACAATTCTGTATTTGGGTTTCTTTTTTATGTGATAAACTATAGTTAAGGAGGTATTTCGTAAGCGCGTCATAACAAGGTATCTATTATTCATGGAGCTCCTCCTGTATACTATTAGTAAAGTAAAACTATTGGAGGATATTTAAATGCCACAACCTATTGTTCCTGTAGAGCTTAGACAATCTCGTTGTTTTGATTCTAAAAAGAGAAATGATATTCTGCTTAAAATTCGTATTGGCAAGCTTGAACTAAGTTTTTTTCAATCTCTCAATCTCGAAATGATAGAATAGCTTTTGGATAAGGTGCTGCTCTATGACAATTCATCTATCTAGCCTAGGGCAAGTCTATCTCGTATGTGGGAAAACGGATATGAGGCAAGGCATTGATTCACTGGCTTATCTCGTTAAAACCCATTTTGAATTGGATCCTTTCTCAGGTCAAGTCTTTCTCTTTTGTGGTGGACGTAAAGACCGCTTTAAAGCCCTTTACTGGGATGGTCAAGGATTTTGGCTACTTTATAAACGCTTTGAGAATGGTAAACTGACTTGGCCAAGTACAGAAAAGGATGTCAAAGCTCTCACACCTGAACAAGTAGATTGGCTTATGAAGGGCTTTTCTATAACTCCCCAAATAAATTCATCAGAAAGTCGTGATTTCTATTGAAATGAGGACTTTCTTTTTAGTATAATGAAGTTAGAAAACAAGTAGGGAAGCCCATGGAAGAATTATTGAAAATCATTCAACAACAGAGTGTTACAATTAATGGTCTCACCAATGAACTTGCCCTTCTTCGTGAACAAGTGACTTATCTGACTCAAAAGCTCTATGTAAAATCCTCTGAGAAAGGTGTATGCCCCTCTGGACAACTCAATCTAGACTCTGGTAATTTGGGCTTGTAGCCCTGGTTCAAACCACCCGTTAGACGGGTGGTCATGATTATTTTTACAAATTCAAAGTTGTAAAAATTAAGTTAAACTATAACTAAAAAAAATTTTTTGAACAAAAATAGCTAAAAATGTACGTTATCAAAGTGAAAACTGGAATTTTTTCAAATGTACACCTTAATGAAAGTGTTTATTGATAAAATTCAAAATCCTGTTAAATCAAGGTTTTTAGGCTTATAAGGGATTTAAAAGGGGGTGATTTTGTACATTCTGTATCTAAGCCGCTAAAATAAAAAAATGTACTTTATCTTGCCTTAAAATAAAGTACATTTCAATTATAAAGTACATTTTTTAAATATTGTACATTATGCTTTAAACTCAGTCGTATCAAGGGTTTATCCACTATCTAGGGAAAAGTACAAAAATTTCCAGTTTTTAGGTATTTCGTTTAGTTTATAAAAACTAGATAAGGTAAGGGGTTTGATAATCTAAAGGATCTCTCAGAATTTCATTTTTTATCGGATATGGTTAATGAAAATTAAAAAATGTAATAATAAACAGAACCCAGAATGATAGTTTTATTATATATCTAATAATATAAAAATCTAGAAAAAGAGAAATTAGATGAAAAAATACTATAATTGTGATACAATTACTATTAGTAAATTTAAACGAAACTAAGAGGATATATTTGTGAAAAATGTAATTTCTTTGTATCATACTAATTTTGAATCATCCATTAGTTCATTTAAAGAAACAAAAGAATTAAAAGTAAGTAGCCATGCCGACGATAAGGAATGGGGTGGAACTGGGATGTACTTCTGGGACAACACTGGAAATGCAAAATATTGGTATGATCAGAAGAAAAAAAAAAGCACAGCTTCACCAATAGAAATTACAAAATGTCATGTTGAGTTTGATGTTGATAATGATATTTTAGATTTAACAAATTATTACATCGAGGAGCTGTTTCAAAAAACTCTTAATTTATTACCAAAGAAAAAAAAATTAAAATTATCTACTGCCCCTATTGGAGATAAGATTGACTTTTATTGTGAGTATTTTGATATAAAAATAGTAAAATTTTTTGGGAAGTATTGTAATACTCCTAAGACTAGCTTATTTGATTCAGACGATACAAATCAAAAAATTACTAATCAGGTAAAAGTTATTTATTGTCTCAAAGAGTCGGGGATAAATATTATAAAAGGTGATATAGAGGTAGTTAGTATAGAAGAGGTGTATAGATGTCGTTATTAGAAAGAATGAATGAGTTTATTGCTAAATTAGAATCTGATGATCAAGAATTTCTGAAAGATCTTGATTCACAATTTCAAAAGTATTGTGAAGAAAAAGAGAAAAAGAATACGGTAATTCCTGGTATCAGTATACAGATGTCAACGATGGCGAAAAAGAATAATTTACCATCGAAAAGTAAATGTCTGGATAGAACCCTCATTAGAGAAAAAAGATACGGTAAAAATTATAAAAGTATTTCTATTAAATCTTTAAGTAGCTACGATTATAATGGTGCAGCGTAAGGAGAGAAAATGGAACCAACAATTTCTTTAGAAAAGTATGAGATTGAAGAAATCACCTATTCACGAATAGTCGACGAGTCAGATTTTCAATCAGAAAATTTGCAAGTTTCAGTTAAGTCAGGCTTAACTGAAGATAAAAAATTTGGTAAAGTTACATTGGAAGCTAAATTTTTTGACGATGAAAAAAATAAAAAAGTTTCAGCTAGAATCAGTGGTTATTATACAATCAATGTAGAAGAAGATAGTGAAAAATATATTGCCATTAATGGAACTGCAATATTGTTTCCTTATTTGCGGAGTGCAATATCAATGATTTCAACTCTAGATAGTCAGGATGCTGTTTTAATTCCCACAATAAATGTTTTATCAATACTTGAAAATCAAGAAGAGTGAAGAATTTTTGTTATGTATTATTTACAGCGTTAAACTATTCCCTTATTTAAAAAATACTGATTCATATTTTATGAAATTAATAAGAAGATATCGTTCTGAAAAACCTTGATATTGCGCTGTTTTTAGTCCAACTGAAAATTATTCTTGTTAAACCAGGTCTTAAGAAAGCTCGTAAAGCATCACAATTCTCAAAACGTTAATCAATACGGTTATATCAACGTTTCAAAGCACTCAAAAGTTTACCTTATGGGTGCTTTTTTCGTGTTTTTTTGAAAAGTTCACCTCAAAGTTTACCTTATTTTTACCTTATTGTTTTAGAGACTTTAAGGCAAATTCACCGACTGCCATAGGAACTACATTAGAAGTATTGACATAAATCTGTGTTGTACCTGTGTCGCTATGTGTTAGAGCTTCAGAAATAGCTTCTAAGCTCATTCCTGCTTGTTTAGCAAGTGTTGCTCCTGTATGTCGCAGTTTATGAGGTGTAGCATGTGTCAGCTCTTTATGTCGCTTTCTAATACTTTTCATTTTGTTGTTTAGATAGTCAGCATGTAAAGGCTTATTGATGTTTCCTTTTGTGTCGATATATGTAAAAATAAATTGTTCTGGATTACTGATGATGCCAAATTTTGCCAGTTCATATTTTTGTTGTTCTTTCCAAGAGGTAAGGAGTTGAAGTAAGTCATTAGAAATAGAGAAAATAGTTTTCTTATTTCCCTTAGTAGATTTCACTTGTCCATATCTATCTAAAGCTTGAATTAGCTGAATCTGTGATTTTGAAAAATCGATATGTTTCCATTGAAGAGCATAGGTTTCAGATTTTCTATCGCCTAAGAAAAAAGTGAGATAAAATAGGACATAATCTTTAAGGGTTATTTTATCATTCTCTAAATCTTCTTGAAATGCTGAGAACCACTCTTGGAGTTGTTCATGAGTTAGATATAAATCTTCCTCTCTCTTTGACTCTGCAAGTTGAATCTTTTTAGTGGCCTTTATTCTTCTTAATATTTTTGCAACCTTATTAGCTTCTATATATTCAAGTTCTTCTGCCCAGTCAAAAATAGAAATCACATAGCTACGTAAAGATTTGAAGTTTGCATATTCATTAGCCTTAGACGTCATTAGATTTAGGATAACCTGCTTGTTTTGATTTAGAAACTGTATCGTATAGTTTCCAAGAAGTGGTAGTATATGTTTTTCAAAACAGGTTTTGGTATTAGCAACTGTTGACCTACTTGGTGGTTTAGAAGTAGATGTAGTTTGTCCTTCTTTATAAGATTCCCACCAGATATTGTTATAGAAGTCTGAGAAAAGAATATCTCCTTTTGCTAGTCCTGTAAATTCATTATCTTCTATTTGATTTAACTTGGTAAGCAAGTCTATCTCAGCTTGTCTTGCCTCCTTCCTTGTTTTAAATCGCTTATCGTAATAGTTGCTATTAACGATACCAAGTGGCATTCGTGCTTCTATTGGGATATAGATTTTTAAGCGAAAAGTACCGTTCTTTGTCTTACTGATAGGCATGATATCCTCCTTGTGTATCGAACCAGAAAATATCATGACTATTATAAAACAAAAATATAGATATTTCTAGTTTTGTGAGTAAAGCCATGAATTAATGGCTTCTTTATTAAATCGTATAGTCTTACCTATTTTTATTGTAGGCAGTCCTCGTTTGATCCAACTATCTAGAGTATTGTTTGAGATTCCTAGATAGTGGCAAGCCTGCTGTTTGTTTAAAAATGGGCTTTCAAGGTTACTATTGTTCAATTTAATGTCAATTTCTTTCTTGATGAGCTCAGCTAGTAGTTGCTGAATTTGTTGAACTTGTTCATCTGGTAAAATGACTTGCATAAGTTATTTCTCCCTATTATGCTATAATTGAAGTATCAGTTGATTTTTAATCATCTGTATTTGCCTCATCAGTATTGCTCGCCAAAGTATCTTCTGATGAGGTTTTTTTGTTGTTTTGGGGATTATAACGTCTAGAATCTAAAAATTTTGTAAAAAAGTAGGTTCGTTCAATTATTAATCCCAGTAGTGAAATATCTTTATTTCTAGCGTAGTGAACTAAGTCTTCGAACTCGGTAAAATTGTTATCGGTGATTACATCGATAACAGTTTCTAGAAATAAATTTGAATTTTGCTCTATCAAGAACTTATCAAGTTCGAATCCGCAACCTGATTCAATATCCTCTATATTGTATAAAGTTTTTTCAGGGTTTTCTGCATGTATGAAATAATCGTACATACCTTTTGGTGACATGACAACTTCAACGTGGGAAGGTGTATTGAGTTTCTCAGTAAGAAGCTCTGACACTTGGGAATAACTTTTTAGCGATTCAAAAAATAAGACTCCGTGCTTGTGCGATTTTTTAAATTCCTCAGTTTCCCTGTTAATGTCCTTATCATGCCAAGGGCTAAGAACAAATGGAATGTGTAACTCTTCGAGAATTTCTAAATAATTTTCTGGGGCACTTTCCTTATAGAATAGGAATGCCCATTTATTTGAACGTTTTTCTTTAGCCATTTTGTCTTCTTTCTATGATTATTGATTATTGATTTATTGGGGGTCGTAGTAACCCCAATAAATCTTCTCTTGGGGCTTTGCCCCAAACCCCAGCCTCTCCTGCCCGATGATATCACACACTAAGAACGCTTGAGGACTGGCAAGGGACGGGGTAGTATTTTTCGACTTCGTTACGCTTTCGCTTTAGGCTTCGCTATACTACGCTGAAAAATCTCCACCCCTCAAAGCCCTTGCAAGACCTCATTTTCCTACTGATTGGTAAGTGCCGACACTATACCGATGAGATAGCTCAAAAAGGGCTACTGTCGTCAAAACAAGTATAGCAGGAAAACCGCTATTCATACCTTGAGAAAAGCTCCTGAATTCGTAGATTCAAAATTTGCTGATTCTTAACTGGAATAGTCCGAAACATTCTCACAGGTTCGCCTTCTATTTGAAAATACCCATATCCCCTAGGCTTGACGATGACCTCGTCTTTTTCCATATCTGGGAAAAGTAACTGTCTATTGTTGCTTGCATTCAAAAAGCTAGTTGATAAACTGATGACACAATTAAAGTTATATCGTCCAGGCAAATCTACCAATAAGAATCGCTGACTGGATAAAATTATTCTGAAGCCTAGGCTTCTACCCATACTATTCATCATTAGCATTTTAGACAGTATTTCCTTGTGTTTCTTTTTATCAGTTTGTTCAAGATAAGCTAGAAATGCTTGCCACTCGTCAAAAATAAGATATAGATTGTGGTCATTCGTTTCTACCTTGCTTAATCTGTTTTCAAAGCGATTATAGATAGTTTCAAACATATCAAGACAGTTGAATCCACGAGCTACATGAGTCCCTGACATTGAGAATAGTTCATCATCAGCTTTAAAATCCATAAAATAAGCTTCAGCAGATGTATCATGGGTTGCTACAAGACCTATAAATCTATGCAAGAAGGTTGATTTCCCTGAACCAGACGGTCCTGCAATAATCCAAGCAAAATATCGGTTTATGTCAATGTTGAAAGGGGAAGGGTGTCCCCTACTGTTGACCTCGAAAACGTTTTTAATCATATTAGAAGTCCTCTTCTTGAATGATTTCAGTCTGTCTTGCCATACGATTGTGTGTTGCCTCTTCAATTGTTTTGACATCAAATTTAGCAACCCAACCAGCACCAACATTCATTTCTATGTGCATATAGTCAAGAGCAAATTCATTTGTGTATTTAGCTAACACTCCCATGAAATAATCTTCAAGCTCCTTTTGGGAGTTTGTGTCAAGATTATTAGCGAGATAGATCCAAACATCTATACCTCGTGTGGTAGCAGGATTTATAGTTTTTAACTGTAAATCATGAGATAAGTTTTGATTGAGATGATTGACCACGTTTTGTAAGACAGTACCTTTTCGGACTTGTAGTTGTTCATCAGCTTTCTTATTGAACCACCAAAGTGTGACATTTTGAATCAATGTAGTTATAAACTTAACTTGCTTGCCTGTTAACAAGAGGCATTGTTCCCATAAATTTTCATTTCTCTTAACAACCTCATCTGACACAATGAGAAACTGTCGTTTTAGAGAGATGTATAGAGTATTAAAACCTTGCCATATAAATAATGCAAGAATAAGATAAAAGAATATTTGTATCAACATATATGTTACCTCGTCATATAGTGAGTAGTTATCATCTAAACAATGCAGATGATAACTCACTATGTTCGTCACTTATCTTAATGAAATATCAGCAAGTTCAGCTACAAGAGCGAGTCCGACCGGTTGCTTCAACTTGTCAAGAACAAATGACAAGTCATACTTGTTAAGTATGATGTCAGTATTGACCAAACTATCTAAACTCTCGTTTTGATAGTTCTTCAACTTGACTTTGAACGTCGGGCAGTAATTTTCTTGACCAATACTAGCGAACTGTTCATAGAGTTCGACATCTACGCATATTAGCGAAGCCCATAGCCGTTGATTTTCTTGACCTTCGTTAATGACTCCAGTGTTGGTATCAATTACTTTGATATCTGACGAGATATCAATAGAAGTTGATAAAGCATCTAAAAATGCTCTTGCGCTTTCGTAGTTGCCTACTGATAATTTTTTTTCTTTAGACATATGAATGCCTCCTTTGCTCATCTTCCGTCTGACTAGCAATTTTAACTTTTAACGATAGGACGGTCTATATTTGAATTAGTTAGCTAACTTATGACACTATTGTACACGAAATAAAACATTTATTCAATGAGGTTTTTAGTATTGCTTGGTGTCGTATAACACGTTACTTTTGACACTTTTTTAAAAAGATGTTATAATGGTGAAAAAGGAGGAGATATATGTTTCATTTTTCTGATTTAAAGAAAGAAAAACAGATAGATTTTATCTCTAAAAATCTATCTGAAATTTTATTTAAGCAACGACATGAACTTAATCTATCACAAGAACAATTTTTAAAAAAATTCTTTAATTATAATATCTATACTAAAAAATCTGGTTATTTATCCTTATCACAATTAAAACGCTATGAAAAAGAATACAAAAAGCAAGTTCCTTTCACTGTGCCTAAAAAAAACAGCAAAATATTTGATATAATTCTAAATTTCTCTGTTGTAGATACGATATATATAGAAAAAATATTTCAGGATTATTTAAAAGAAGATTCACTTAGATTTGCTAAGCAATTAGAAGAACTAGGTTTGTTAGATTGTCTAGAAAAAGCAACTAGTGGGCTAGTTGCAATGAATTATTATAATTCTCTAACAGGTAAAAATTATGATAAATATTTTCTATTAGATTGGCTATTCAATAATGCGAGACAAGGCTTGTCTGGGGAGCAGATACCTGAACTAATTTACGATGGTATTAAAACAAGGCATGATATAAAGAGAGAAACTAAAAACTAAATTAGCATTAGCAAATTAAAAAAAGCCAAGTCATGCTGTATGTGACTCGGCTTATTTTTCTATCTCATCTAGAAAATCAATCAAAAGTTTTGTGACCCTATCCTGCTTACTAGGTGCTAATTTTTCCAGCTTAAACAATAATTGATTTATCAGCGGATTACTTTCAGTAAGAGAAATGTCAAAGAAACTTTCTATATCTGTATCAAGAGCGTCCATGATTTTTTCAAGGGTTTTGATTTTGATATTTGGTTCAAGGTTTTCTAATTTATAAGTATATTTTAATGGTAAGTCCGCCAGCTCCTCTAGTTGCTGTTGGGTGATATTTTTTTGCAATCTCAGTAGGCGGATTCGCTTGCTGATATAGGATTGTAGGTTCGTTTTTGTCATCTTAGTACCTCTTTAAATCCTATCATACTGGAATTTGTGTCCTTTAAAAACTACTTAAAAAGAGAAAAAAACAGTTATATAGTTTTAAAATACTACAACATGTGATAAAATAGGACTATAAAACTATCAAAAGGAGTTTATAGGATGGAATCAAACACTCAAGGTCACGGAACCATTAAGAAATTGCGCACAGGTGCAGTTATCTCTACGCTTGCAATCTCGGCTCTTGGGGTATCTACTACTGTATCAGCTAGCGAAACCGAAGTAGCCGTTAATGAGCCTGCAACTAAGGTTGTTGCTAAGGACGAGGTTGTCCCTAAAGTTCCTACCCAACAAGACGTAGACAAGGCTAAGGCTGAATCTGATAAGGCTAGTCAGGATGTAGCTAAGCAAAAAGAAGTTGTTTCAACTACTGAAACTAAGATTGCAACTGCTGAAAAGACTATCGCTGATACCACTAAAAAAGTAGAAGAAGCTAAGTCGGTTACACCTGAAAAGGTTGCTGAGGCTAAATCTGACGCTGAAAAGAAAGCCAGTGAGCTTGCTACAGCTGAGAAGACTGTAGCTGATGCTGATAAGTCTGTTTCGGCTACGGCTGAGAAGGTAGCCGACCAAACTAAGGTAGTATCTAATGCTGAGAAAACTGCAACCGCTACGGCTAATAAGGTTGATAGCGCTCAGAAGAAAGTAGATTCTCTTTCATCTACTACTGACACCACCCAACTTGAAAAAGAGGTAGCTACGCTTACTAACCAAGTAGCTGAAGACACTCAAGCAGTAGAAACTGCTCAGACTAACCTTGATAATGGTAAAAAAGCTCAATCCGACAAAGAGCAAGCTATCAAAGACGCTCAAACTGGGGTATCTCAAGCTGAAACTAACCTCTCTCAAGCCACTACAGCACTCGCTAATGCTAAAGCTGACCAATCTAACAAGGATAAGGCAGTCACTTCTGCTAAATCAGCTCTTGAAGTAGCTAAACAAGGTGTCACTGAAACAACTACATCTTCTGAAACAATGTACGATGTTCCTAAAGCAACTTACGCTCCAGCTCTTTCACAAGGGTATATTGATGCAATCAAGGCTCTTGCCAACGGTATAGGTACTGCAGATAAGGTAGACACTGAAGTATATGAAGTTCCTTATTCTGACCCTAAATATGGTTCAAGTGCTGATTCCTTAAGTGATTTCAACTCTACAGGTTCACGTTACTATAAGGGTAAAAACATTCCTTATGGTTCAGAAGATACAGACACAACCGAGATTGCCGACTTCCAACACCTAACTAAAGACCAACAAATCCGTTTAGCAATCTATGCAGCATCCGTTATCAATGACTTGCGTGCTAAGGTTGGTACTAAACCTGTCACAGTAGGTGATAGTTCTCTTAAATTTGCTGAAGCTTTTAACAACTACGCTAATGCTTTTGTTAGTGCTAACAGTGGTGAGTACTCAGAACATAACACTAAAGGTATCAAAGAGAAGTACGAACTTGCTAAGAAAGAATCTAATGTAAATGTTCCATCTCTTGCAATTCGTTCTAAAATGATTCCAGACTTCCTAGGTCTGGATAAGAAAGTAACTACTATGGCTCACGTTAAGCAGGTCATGTATCAAGGTATCGTAAATGCCTTGATGGGTGTTAATGAAAATACTTCAAGTGAAGAGCGTTATAGCAGTGCACTTTTTCTCCTTGGATTGCATGATGCTGACAAGACTAACCTTGGGGTGGGTATCGGTCTAATGGGTAGTTACACTACTAAAGGTTACGAAACATCTATCACGTTGTCAGCTCCTCAGTCAACTACTATAACTACTAAGAAGGTAGATGCTAAGGCAGTTGAAGCAGCTCAAAAAGCCTACGAAGACGCCCTCAAAGCCTCTAAAGAAGCCAAATCAACTGTCCAATCATCCCAAACTGCCTACACCAACGCTGAAACAGCTCTTGCTGATGCTCGTACTCACTTGTCAGACGTAGTAGGTAATGAAATTGATGTTCCAGCTCTTGAAAAGGCTCTTGCTAACGCTAAAGATAAGCTAGCGCAGGACACTAAAGCTTTGCAAACTGCTAAGGAATCGCTTGCTCTTGCTAAATCAAACGCTACTGACAAGGCTAAGGCTCTTGCTGAAGCTAAGTCAGCTCTTGCCAATGCTAAATCTGAACAATCAACTGCTGACAAGGCTCTCTCTATAGCTAAGGGTGAGTTGGAAGTCCTTACTAAGGCTCACGATGTAGCAGTCTTGGCTCGTAAGTCAGCTGGTGCAGACCTTGCTCGCAAACGTGAAGCGTCTAAAGAGGCTAGTGATACTCATACAGTTCTTGAACTTGCCCTTACTAAGCGTAATGAAGTCCTTAAGGCTTTGGACACAGAGCTTACTGATGCTAATGCTAAACTTGGTGTACTCCGTGCTGAGTTGGAAACTGCTAAGGAAGAGTTGGCTCGTCTTGAGGGTATCGCTGAAGCTAAGGCTCGTGGGTATGAGAACTTTAAGCAACTCAAAGCTGAACATGATGCATACCTTGCAGAACAACAACGCTTGCAAGCTTTGAAAGACAAAGCAGATGCAATCCGTAACGCAGGTGGTCAGCCTAAGGAAGTCCTTGACGCTAACGGTAAAGTAGTTGATGTTGTGGATGCTAAGGCTCAAAATAAGGTTGTAAATGTGGCTACAGTGGGAACTAAAGACGATAAAACATATCAAGCTCCTGCAAAAACTACAAATGCAAAAGCAGAATCGAAGAAACAACTTCCAAATACAGGAACTAAGGATTCAGGACTTTTAGCATTGCTTGGAGCAAGTGTTGGACTACTAGCTTTAGCAGGAAAACGAAAATATAATAGGTAAAAAGAAAGAGAGCGGTGGCTCTCTTTTCTAATGGAAACAAATTAGTATACATGTAAAAATTTTATATAAGGTAAACTTTTGATATTCTGGTTCGATTTTTGCTTATTTTTTATGAAAGTTTACCTTATTTTAATAAAACTGTTTGAAATTAGTTGAAATTTTATTTTTTGAAAACTTATGAAAACGTTGATTTTAAAGCACTTTGAAATTAGATGAAATAAGTGGTGCCCCAACCAGGTCTTAAGAAAGCTCGTAAAGCATCACAATTTAGTAAACGTTAATTCGAAAGAATTACTATACTTACAAAGAGCACCTTTAGGGGTGTTCTTTTTGTACTTTCTTACTAAATTGGTGCAATTGACACAGTTGTTGCGACTTTAGTCGCTTGCAAATGTGGCTGCAACCGGACAAGTCAGTTGTCTTAAAACGTTAATCAATACTATACTATCAACGTTTCAAATCACTCGAAAGTTTACCTTATTGTTTCTTTTTATATTCTTAAGAAATCAAAAGCAACATAAGTCGTCAACTCTTTATTATAAAAACATTAATTAGCATTCTAGTATTATCTTCAGTCTAAAATCAGTATTTTGAGTTGTACGAAATCAGTTTTTGAATTTTGTCTTGTCTTACTTCATTTTCCCCTGAAGTTAAGTTTTTACTCAGAATCATTAGTTAAAAAGGAAAAAGAACTAGTTTTATATTTGGATTTGAAGTTTATAAAATTTTTAAAAGCTACAGAGAAACATGGTATAATGTAACTAAAGGAGGTAGCATATGTCCTTAGATATAGATAAAGAAAAGATGACAATCATGGGAGTAGCTTTTGAAAACCGATCCGTTTTTAAGAGTGTTTGGTATGCTTTAAGTACAAGTATGATTGAAGGATGGCGACCTACGGTTAGTGATGTTGAAAAATTACGAGATGAAGCTCTTGATCTGGGAATGGCTTAATGAAGCGTAAATGTTATTATTCTTATGACTATATTGATCCAGATGATTTATATACCTATCCGGTTTCTTCAGTTCTAAGAAATAAGCAGGAAGAACGAGATGAGCAAAAAGCATGTGAGCTGGAATATCATATGGTAGCAAGTCAGAGTTTGAAATTATTTATCAATCCTATCTTAGAAAAGTTGAAAAGTGATAACTCTTTAATAAACTTTTGGTTTTTTAAAAGATATTTTGTCCACTACATTTTTTCAATTGAGTATCATTTGTCACAGATAGAACATTGCATTCAGAATAATGAAAAACGCATCAAAATGGTGCGTTCTGTTTTTATGCTACCATAAAAGGAGGACAACAAATTGAAAATTTTTAAGGGAGAGTTTTATCGAATCTCTGTATTAACAGACAAGTTAGTAAGATTAGAATACTCTCAAACTGGAAGTTTTGAGGATAGAACGACACAACTTATCTATAATAGAGATTTTGGCCAAGTTTCGTTAGATTATATCGAGACATCAAACGTACTAGATATTATGACGGACTATTTTCATCTGCACTTTAATAAAGGAGAATTTAACGCCGAAAATTTATTTATAGAATTAAAAGGAAATTTTGCCGTATATGGTAGTCGCTGGTATTTTGGTGAATCTATTGAAACGTTAAAAGGAACAGCTCGGACTCTGGATGAGGCAGATGGAGCAATCTCGTTAGAAGATGGAATTATTAGCCGAAATGGTATAGCCTTATTGGATGATTCTAAAGGATTTATTTGGGATGAACAGTCTGGTTATATTGAGAGAGAAAATCAAATTGACCTCTATTTCTTTGCCTATGGGCATGATTATAGAGGAGCAATCAGAGACTTTTACCATTTGACTGGTTCAACACCCTTGTTGCCAAGATATGCTTTAGGTAATTGGTGGAGTAGGTATTGGCCTTATACGTCGGATGAATACTTGGATTTAATAGACAGATTTGAAACAGAGAAAATTCCATTATCTATCGGTGTGTTAGATATGGATTGGCACATAACTGACATTCCAGCCCGTTTTGGAAGTGGCTGGACAGGATATAGTTGGAATAAAAACTTAATACCTAATCCAGAACAGTTATTGCAACAACTTCATGATAGAAAGTTAAAACTCTCCTTAAATGTCCATCCTGCTGATGGTATACGGGCCTATGAAGAAGCTTATCCTCAAGTCGCAAAACGATTAGGGTTAAATGTAGAATTAGAGGAACCTGCTATTTTTGATTTTTTTAATCCATCTTTTAGGGAAGCCTACTTTAAAGATGTTCATTATGAGCTAGAAAAGCAGGGAGTAGATTTTTGGTGGATTGACTGGCAACAAGGGACTCAAGGCGTATTGGATCCACTATGGCTTTTAAACCATTATCATTATCAGGATAGTTGTAAAAATGCAGAAGGTGGCTTAATTTTATCAAGGTATGCAGGTCCTGGTAGTCACCGCTACCCTGTTGGTTTTTCAGGGGACACTATTATTAGTTGGAATTCCTTAAGATTTCAACCTTATTTTACAGCGACAGCATCTAATATCGGTTATAGTTGGTGGAGCCATGATATTGGTGGACATATGTTGGGGGATTATGACGAAGAGCTACAAACTAGATGGCTACAGTTTGGCGTTTTTAGTCCGATTACTCGATTACATAGTTCTAGAAGTCCCTTCAATAGTAAAGAACCTTGGTTTTTTTCAGAAACAACATCTAAGATTATGAAGAAATACCTTCGTTTGAGACATCAGATGATTCCATATCTATATACCATGAATGTAAAGACACACGAGGAAGGTGCCCCATTAATCAGCCCAATGTATTATTTCTACCCAGAGAATGATGAGAGCTATAATGTTCCAAATCAATACTTTTTTGGAACAGAACTGATGGTGGCTCCCATTGTAGAAAAGATGGATTTGGCATTCCAATCTGCAAAAGTGGATGTATGGTTCCCTGAAGGTGAATGGTATGACTTCTTTTCAGAGAAAAAATATACAGGTGGTGTGAAGTTGAGTGTTTATAGAGATATTTCGACGATACCTGTGTTCGCAAAAAGTGGTGCAATCATTCCCTTGGTTGGTTCTGAGATAGATATGGGTGTTGAGTTACCTGAAGTTGTAGATTGGTATGTATTCCCAGGCAAACAGCATTCTTTTGAAATGATTGAAGATCAAAATGGTCAAAGATATAAAACAAGATTATCAATCGATTGGGAAATGGGAATGGTAGAGTTGGCATTACAAGGAGATTCTAGTATCGTTCCAAGCAATAGAAAACATAGAATTCATTTTAAAGGAACGAATGTGTCTATGATTGAATTGCCAAATAAGAATGATACAGCTAGATTTGAATGGAAAGATAATAAAACGACATCTCTGAATGATGAAGTTTTTAGACTACTAAAGACGGCTTCTCTTCCATATGAATTAAAAGATAGATTGTTAAATCAATTCATCAATGCCAAAAACTCTCATGACTTAATGAATATCTTGCATCATCAGGATAAGGAATTGAGAGGGCGTTTGTTGGAAATGATATTTACTAGCCAAAGCTAATTGAGATAATTAGAAAGTCATTTGTTTAGTGTATATGAAGCTTCGGTATGGTATTTGTTATCATTGGTCACATTGAAAATGTGAAATAAGCACCTACAACATAGACTTTACAACACTTCATGTTTCATATCATGGGGTGTTTTTCTATTTAAGTCAAAGCCCATCAAAAAATCCCACTATTCATTAGGCTAAAGGAAACCTAATCATAGTGAGATTGTGAAATTATAGTAGGGTTCGTATGGCCTCTTCAATTTGTTTGGGGTCTGTTTTGGAAGAGAAGCGTTCAACGACCTGTCCATCACGACCAATGAGAAACTTAGCGAAATTCCATTCAATTCGTTTTCCCAGTGGGCCAGATTTCTGGTCTTTTAACCAGACATAGAGAGGATCTGCCTCCTTACCGTTGACCTTGATCTTGGCAAAACGTGGGAAGGTGGTCTGATAATGTAGGCTACAGAAGGTGTTGATTTCCTCTGGGCTACCTGGTGCTTGTCCCATAAACTGATTGCAAGGGAAGTCTAAAATCTCAAAACCTTGTTTTTCATAGCGATCATAGAGTTCTTGAAGTCCTTGGTACTGGGGCGTTAAACCACATCCAGTAGCAGTGTTGACAACCAAGAGAATCTTACCACGATAGGCATTTAGTGGGGTTTATTGATTATCTTGGTTCAAGACTGAAAAATCGTATAGTGAAGTCATTGCTTGCTTTTCTCCTTCTGTTTGGTATGTTTAGGAGTTTTCTCCTCCTGTAGTGATAGAAATCCGTAGGTCAGGGTTCCAAAAATGCTACCGATAATCAGGCCATACATCAGGAAAGGAACACTTTTATCAAATTGCACAAGCAACTTTCCAAAATCTGAAAAGGACATCTGCTGAACGAAGACTTTATGAAAGATGAGTAGGGTAAAGAGGCCAATCTGAATACCGATAAACACAACCCAGCTTCGAAATTTGATTTGGGCTTTGCTGTAGGTTTTGAGGATGATTTCTGACTTGTCATCTTTTTCCAGATGGAGTTCTTTGACGGCTCTTTGAGTTTTTAAGGTAATGAAAAAAATGAGTCCAGAGTAAACGTAGGGCATGGCATAGCGAACCACCTCTATGAAGCGTCCAAATAACAGATAAAACAAGAAGAGGAAGAAGGAAGAATAAACGATTTGGACCATGGAACGGGCACAGGCTTTGTAGATAATTTCTTGCCGGTATTCATCAAAAGGGCCTTGGATATGAAAGAGATTTCGAAGTAGGCGAGTTGTGAAGTCTTCTTTTTTCATGCTAATAACCTCCTAAATGAGCAGTTTTACTGACTTTCTTTTACGAATTGATAGAGATAATAAAGATAAGTGATAGAAGAAAGGCTAGCAATAGTCAGCAGTAAATAATAGTTCCAACCGCTTGAGATGATCATCAGTTGTGGAAAAGATAGAATTATAAAGCATAGTGCTAAGTTGAGTATGCGCGTTTTTGGGGAGTTAATCTTTAGATAAGTTAGTCCTTTGTTGAGGGCTGGAATAAAGACTAGAAGGAGGAATATCTCGCTGAATGGCAAGTTCCCTGAAACGATGATGAAGATGAGAAGAGAACTGAACAAAAGATGATAGGTAAGTAAAGTTAGTAATGATTTCATAGGTACCTCCTAATCCTGGTCTTTTTTAGCTCTTGCAATACGAAGTGAGTCGACAATATGTATCATCACTCCGAAAAAGAAAGCTCCCAGTATAGTTTTAAAAATATGTTTTGTATTTAGAAGAGAACTGATAAAATTTGGATTTTCACTTGTTAGGGTATCAATGAGTGGAATTATAAAAAATATCACTGTTCCATAAATCAAACCTGCTTTCAGACCAGGATAACGTAACTGTTTCTTTTCTTTTTTCATAGGGCACCTCCTAATCCTCATCTTGCTCTTTTTTAGTTTTTGCAATGCGACGGGAAATGAAGAACTGTATGCTTGCTCCGAAGAAGATAGAACCGAGAATGCTTGATACACCATTTCTTATAGTGAGAAGAGAATTAAAATAGTCCGGACTTTCACCTATGAGTATACTGAGAAGAGGAGTTATAAAAAACATCCATAGACCAAAGAACAAACCTGCTTTCAGACCTGGGTAGTGTAGTTGCTTGCTTTCTTTCTCACTCAGCATATCTGGATCAATAGCTGTAATCCCTGTTTTTTTGGTTTGGGAGAGCACATAGAAAGCAGAAATCATCGAAATGCCGAATACCACAATAGGATAGCCGATAGCGACAATTTGCGGGTATTTATAAGCGAGGACAAAGGGGATGAGATTTCCAAATGTCATCAGATAAAAGAGGATGATAAAAACTTGATTGCCGATACGATCAGCCTCGCGTCGTTTGTGTTCATCAAGTGGTCCTGAAATGCCATAAATGCGTTTGATAAGTTTTTCAGTGAAGGTTTCTTTTTTCATGAGTTGGCTCCTTTTTTAAAAATTATCCTCCCAAAAGAGACTGTTGAGGTCAGTTTGGAGGCTACGAGCGAGATTGAGACAGAGTTCCAGGGTTGGATTGTACTTGTCGTTTTCAATCATATTGATGGTTTGTCTCGAGACACCGATATCCTTGGCGAGCTCGAGCTGGGAAATGCCTAGTTCCTTGCGAAATTCTTTCACACGATTCATCTGTTCTCCTTTCTGGTTTGTGTCGCATATATTTGACTATATTATATTCTTCTGTGAAGTAGATGTCAAGCATATTTGACATATTTCTTAAAGAAATTCTTACTTGTTTGTGGCCTATTTGTCTGACTAGTGCAAGCTGGTCGGATTTGTGGTAAAATAGATAAGATATGACAAAAGAATTTCATCATGTAACGGTCTTACTCCACGAAACGATTGATATGCTCGACGTAAAGCCTGACGGTATCTACGTTGATGCGACTTTAGGTGGAGCAGGCCACAGCGAATATTTATTAAGTAAATTAAGTGAAAAAGGCCATCTCTATGCCTTTGACCAGGACCAGAATGCCATTGACAACGCGCAAAAACGTTTGGCACCCTATATCGAAAAAGGGATGGTAACCTTTATCAAGGATAATTTCCGTCATTTACAGGCACGTTTGCGCGAAGCTGGTGTTCAGGAAATTGATGGAATTTGTTATGACTTGGGAGTGTCTAGTCCTCAGCTGGACCAGCGTGAGCGTGGTTTTTCTTATAAAAAGGATGCGCCACTGGACATGCGCATGAATCAGGATGCTAGTCTGACAGCTTATGAAGTGGTGAACCACTATGACTATCATGACTTGGTTCGTATTTTCTTTAAGTATGGTGAGGATAAATTCTCTAAACAGATTGCGCGTAAGATTGAGCAAGCGCGTGAAGTGAAGCCGATTGAGACAACGACTGAGTTAGCAGAGATTATCAAGTCGGCTAAACCTGCCAAGGAGCTCAAGAAGAAGGGCCATCCTGCCAAGCAGATTTTCCAGGCTATTCGAATTGAAGTCAATGATGAACTGGGAGCAGCAGATGAATCTATCCAGCAGGCTATGGAGATGTTGGCTCTGGATGGTAGAATTTCAGTGATTACCTTCCATTCGCTAGAAGACCGCTTGACCAAGCAATTGTTCAAGGAGGCTTCAACGGTTGAAGTTCCCAAAGGCTTGCCCTTCATCCCAGATGATCTCAAGCCCAAGATGGAATTGGTATCCCGTAAGCCAATCTTGCCAAGTGCAGAAGAATTAGAAGCCAATAACCGCTCGCACTCAGCCAAGTTGCGCGTGGCCAGAAAAATTCACAAGTAAGAGGAAAAAATGGTAGATAAGAAAGAAACAACCAGTCAATTCTTGCAGAGTCGTATAAAAAAATTCTCCCGTGTGGAGAAGGCTTTTTATCTTTCCATTGCGTTTACAGCTCTCGTTTTGGCGCTGAGTATTATCTTTATGCAGACTCGACTCCTACAAGTACAAAATGATCTGACAAAAATCAATGCGAAGATAGAGGAGAAGAAGACAGAGTTGGATGATGCCAAACAAGAGGTAAATGAATTGTTGAGGGCAGAACGCTTGAAAGAAATCGCAAATTCTAAGGACTTAAAATTGAATAACGAGAATATTCGATCAGCGGAGTAAGATATGAAGTGGACAAAAAGAATAACCCGATTTGCGATTAGAAACCGTAAATCTCCAGCAGAAAACCGTAAAATAGTAGGGAAGTACATCAGCTTGTTAGCTGTCGTACTTTTCGCTGTCTTTTTGGTTAATTTTGCTGTTATTATCGGGAGTGGTAGTAAATTTGGAACGGATCTAGTCAAAGAGGCCAAGAAAGTTCACCAAATAACCCGTACAGTCCCTGCCAAACGTGGGACTATTTATGACCGAAATGGAGTCCCGATTG
>ERZ773211.116-NODE-116-length-19322-cov-28.3936_pt1 | contig 19322 bp, 15 predicted proteins | sample MGYA00511914_ERZ773211 | MGnify/ENA primary metagenome ERZ773211 (study PRJEB29015, sample SAMEA2738163) | human oral metagenome | biome: human oral; feature: human-associated habitat; material: saliva | place: China | collected 2242 ...
AAAAAGTGGTTAAAAAATGAGCTCGGAAACATCCAAGCTCGTTTTCTTATTTCTCGACTTTGACTTTCCCTTTCCAAGAATCCAAACCATAAGAAAGGATATAAATCTCAGAAAAACCTTGTTTTTTCAAGTAAAGGGCCGCATTTGTGACACGCTGCGCACGTTGGTTTTCGTAAAGAAGGACAGGTTTATCCTTACGAAGGGCTGCAAGACTAGTCTTCAACTGACTTGAAGGAATATTGCGTGCCCCAAGAATATGTTTTCTGTGGAATTCAGCTGGGTCTCGCAAATCAATCAATTGACCCGTACGAATCAAGGCTTCAAATTCCTCATTGTCTACGATTTTAGCCGCACGGCGAATACGAAAATAGTTAAAGCCCATCCATGCCAACATTGCCAGTATAAGTGCCCACAAAATCCAAGTAACCATTAGTTCTTTTCTCCATTTTTCTCAATATAATCCAATTCTACCTTGTGCTCTCTGCGAAGAACCGCTTCTGCTTCTAGATAGTCTAATTTGTCCATCAACCCTGCATCGTAAATCCGTGAGAGCTCCAACTTCATCAGTTCAATATCATATAAGCGTTTTCCCATATAAACAATAATACCAAATCGTTTGAGGAATTGCTGCACATCATAGAATGTTTTCATAAGACTCATTCTAGCAAAATTTTGTGTTTTTTTCAAGAAGAGAATCACACAATACCCCTGATTTTCCTATCTTCTTTGGCGATTCTGACGCAAGTGTGGTACAATAAAAACATGAGAATTCAACAATTACACTATATTATCAAAATCGTCGAAACCGGCTCCATGAATGAGGCAGCCAAGCAACTCTTTATTACCCAGCCGAGTCTTTCCAATGCTGTGAGAGATTTGGAAAATGAAATGGGTATTGAGATCTTTATCCGCAATCCCAAGGGTATCACCTTGACCCGTGATGGGATGGAATTTCTCTCTTATGCCCGTCAGGTTGTCGAGCAAACTCAGCTTCTGGAGGAACGCTATAAAAATCCTGTTGCCCACCGCGAACTCTTTAGCGTTTCGTCTCAACACTATGCCTTTGTGGTCAATGCCTTTGTTTCTCTGCTCAAGAAAAGTGATATGGAGAAATACGAGCTTTTCCTTCGTGAAACTCGAACTTGGGAGATTATCGACGACGTCAAGAACTTCCGTAGTGAGGTTGGTGTCCTATTTTTGAACAGCTACAACCGTGATGTTTTAACCAAAATGCTGGATGACAACCACCTGCTGGCTCACCATCTCTTCACAGCCCAGCCCCATATCTTTGTCAGCAAGACCAATCCTCTGGCAAAAAAAGACAAGGTGAAACTATCTGATTTAGAAAACTTCCCTTATCTCAGCTATGACCAAGGGACGCACAACTCCTTCTACTTCTCAGAGGAGATCCTTTCCCAAGAACACCACAAGAAATCCATCGTTGTCAGCGACCGTGCTACCCTCTTTAATCTCTTGATTGGTTTGGATGGTTATACCATTGCGACAGGGATTTTGAACAGCAACCTCAACGGAGACAATATCGTTTCCATCCCATTGGATATTGATGACCCCATTGAGCTGGTCTATATCCAGCATGAGAAAACCAGCCTATCTAAGATGGGCGAACGCTTTATTGACTATCTACTAGAAGAAGTCCAGTTTGATAGTTGAGAAATGATAAGAACCAATATGTAGGCTAGCAACAACCTTCATATTGGTTCTTTTTACTTATAATTAAAAGTCTCCCCTGCCAACTTATCAGCTAGCTTGGGAAAAAGGGTATAAAACTTATGAGCTAGGTTCAACAACATCGGTAGATTGAGTTCTCGTTTGTTTTTTCCTATAATCTTGACAATCTTTTTAGCCACTGCATCTGGTTTCAACAGGAAGCGTTCAACCGACTTGAGATAGGTACCATCTGGGTCGGCTTGGTCGAAAAATCCTGTTCGGATTGGTCCTGGATTGACCGTCGTTACATAAACACCATAAGGCATGAGTTCGAGGCGCAGAGCATTTGAAAAACCAATAGCCGCGAACTTGGTCGCTGAGTAGAGACTGGACTTGCCAGTAGCAATCAAACCTGCCATGCTGACGATATTAATGATATGACCTTTTCGGCTTTCCTTCATACGAGCTGCAAGGCGTCGAGATAGATTCATCAGGGCAAAAGTATTGACCTCGAACATCTGATGAATATCTTGGTCGGAAATCTGGTCAAATTCCTCAAAGATCCCGTAACCAGCGTTGTTTATCAAGACATCAATCCTGCCGTAGCGATGATAAAGGTCTGCTACCAGAGTTTCTATGGCTGAGTCATCGGTAATATCGATTTCCATCAATTCTGCATGGGGATGGTTTCCATAGAGTTGAGCTAATTTTTCCTTATTTCGACCAAGCAAGATGAGTTGGTCATTTGGCAGGAGTTTGACCATTTCTTGGGCTAGACCACCGCTAGCTCCAGTAATGAGAATAGTAGGCATACTGTTCCTTTCTCAATCTTTTAGATTTCCACTTCTTCCAAGTCTTTGACCACATGGACATTTTCAAAGACACTAGCCGCATCTTTCTTGAGCTTGCTGATATCTTTTGAGAGGAAACGAGCACTGATGTGGTTGAGTAAGAGGCGTTTGGCACCTGCTTCTACTGCAACCTGTGCTGCCTGCATATTGGTTGAGTGACCATGGTTACGAGCAATTTTCTCATCTCCCTTGCCATAAGTGGATTCATGGACCAGGACATCTGCATTAACAGCCAGACGCACACTGGCATCCGTTTTTCGAGTGTCTCCTAAAATAGTGATAATTTTACCTGGACGTGGAGCTGAGATATAGTCTGCTGCCTTGATTTCAGTTCCGTCTTCCAAAACAACATCCTGGCCGTTCTTGATTTTCCCAAAAAGTGGGCCAAATGGGACACCAGCAGCCTTGAGTTTTTCAGCATCAAGCGTTCCTTCCAAATCCTTTTGCATGACACGATAACCAACACAGAAAATAGTGTGGTCCAGCTCCTCTGCATACACTGTGAATTTATCGGTTTCAAGGATTTTCCCTAAAGAATCTTGATCAAACTCATGAAAATGAATACGGTAGGGCAGGCGCGAACCTGACACACGAAGGCTGGTTAAGACAAAGGACTTAATCCCTTGCGGTCCATAAATTTCCAAATCTGTCTGCTCTTCATTGGCCTGAAAGGCACGGCTAGAAAGAAAACCTGGTAAGCCAAAGATATGGTCTCCATGCAAGTGAGTGATAAAGATTCTGCTGACCTTACGTGGTCGAATTGTGGTTTCAAGAATGCGATTTTGCGTACCTTCTCCACAGTCAAAGAGCCAAACTTCGTTAATCTCGTCCAAGAGTTTCAGGGCGAGACTGGAAACATTGCGGGCTTTAGAGGGCTGACCTGCCCCCGTTCCTAAAAATTGAATATCCATTCGATACTTTCTAATTAATCAATATATAACATGGCTGTGCGGTTTTCCGATCGGAAATAGCGCTTGCCAGAAAAAGCTCTAGCTTCTTGCAGTAAATCCTCTTGGCTGTAGCCTTTGAGACGCTTACGACCGTCAGCCAAGCTTTCCAAATCAGTCAAAGCTGTGAGATTTTCCACACTAACAACTTCCTCGTCCCCGACATCCTTCATGTAAATCTTGCCAGACTCCTCAAATACTAGCTGATGAGGGAAAATTTGCGCAATTTCAAAGAGTAAGTCATCCGAGATTACCTCTTTATTTTCAGAGAAAATCCGACCAAGACCCTCACTCTCATAACAAAAACCAAAGGATTTACCAGACAGATTAAGCCGAACAAAAGGCTTATTTTCTAAGGTGAAACTTGGCTCAGCGTTGTAGAGATTCAGCTCCTGACTGAGTTCCGCAAAATAATCCGTCGCAGCCTCAGGACTCTTTTTCTGATATAGTTCTGCAAAGTAAGCATTGACCACGCTAGGCGGAGGAGTGATCAGTGCCAACTGCTCTTGCTCTGCTTTACCAGCTAGAAGTTGATCCAGATAGACCTTATCTAGACTTGTATAGCCCCCATATTTTAGAGCCAAGGTTTTGATATCAGTCATAAAATTCTTCTAACCTCCATTTGTTTTTCTCAGAAATGTAGCCTGTAATCACTTCACCGTCATCCTGATAATCACGTTCTTCCAAAATCGCAACACTTTCTAAATCATGAATCTTGTAAGATTTTGAAAAAGGCACGCGCAGGGTAAAGAATTCAAAAATATCCTTGATTTTCTCTAAAAATAGTGCCTGCAAATTTTCACGACTATCCTCAGACTTAGCAGAAATCAGAGCATAAGGTGTTTGGGTCGGCATAAAATTCTCCACCAAATCCGCTTTATTATAAAGGGTCAGGCGAGGAATATCTTCCATTTCCAAATCTTTCATGATGGACAGGACTGTTTTTTCATGCTCCTCGTGGTAAGGATTGCTGGCATCAATGACATGAACCAGAAGGTCCACATGCTTGCTTTCTTCCAAGGTTGACTTGAAACTAGACACCAACTCTGTCGGTAAATCTTGGATGAAGCCCACGGTATCGGTCAAAGTTACTTGGAGATTACCCCCCAGATGGATACTCTTAGTCGTCGCATCCAAAGTCGCAAAGAGCTCGTCTGCTTCATACTGGGTCTTACTGGTCAAAGTGTTCATGATAGTTGACTTCCCAGCATTGGTATAACCAATCAAACCAATCTTAAAAGTGCTGGACTCCAGACGTTTTTCTCTGACAGTCGCCCGATTTTTCTCAACAACCTTGAGCTGGCGCTCGATATCCGTGATCTGGTTGCGAACGCTACGACGGTTCAGCTCCAGCTGGCTTTCACCAGGTCCACGGGAACCAATTCCCCCTGCCTGACGGCTGAGCATGATTCCCTGACCAACCAAGCGAGGCAAGAGATATTTGAGCTGGGCTAGGTGGACTTGGAGCTTCCCTTCATGGCTTCGAGCTCGCATGGCAAAGATATCCAAAATCAACTGCATACGGTCAATGACCTTAACACCCAGAACTTCCTCTAGATTAACATTTTGCCGTGGAGTTAAACGGTTGTTGACGATGACAGTGGTAATTTCTTCTGCATCCACCATAAGCGCAATTTCTTCTAACTTACCAGAGCCGACGAAGGTCTTGGAATCATATTTTTCACGTTTTTGTCTGTAGCTATCTACAACGACTGCCCCAGCAGTCTTAGCTAGACTGGTCAATTCTTCCATGGAGAGGTCAAAATTGTCCATACCCTGTAATTCCACACCGATGAGCAGGACGCGTTCCTCTTTTTTCTCCGTTTCAATCATCTAAAAACTCCTCTATCTGGCTTAAAATGCGGTCTTGTACACCAGATTCTCCAATCTGATAAAAGGTGACCTGCATGCGATTACGGAACCAGGTCAACTGACGCTTGGCAAAACGACGAGTCGCCTGTTTGAGACTCTCACTAGCTTCCTCCAAGGTTTGCTCTCCACGGAAATAAGGAAAGAGTTCCTTGTAGCCAATTCCTTTAGCAGCCTGCACATCTGGATAATGGTCAAAGAGCCACTTGGCCTCATCCAAAAGCCCAGCCTCAAACATTAGATCTACTCGGCGATTGATACGCTCATAAAGATGACTGCGTTCATCATCCAAGCAGATAATCAATGGTTCATACAAGGTCTCTTGATTTTCCAAATCCTGACCAAAATGGGCGATTTCCAAGGCACGCATAGCACGACGACGATTAAACTGAGGAATCTCAAGGCCAGCTTGCTCCACCAAATGAGCTAATTCCTCATCTGTATAAGGCTCTAAACTAGCTCGATAGTCCAAAATCTCCTCATGGGGAGTCTCTCCACCCAGATGGTAGCCTTCTAGCAAGCTTTGGATATAAAGCCCAGTTCCACCAGCGATAATAGCTAGCTTGCCACGACTGTGAATATCTTCAATAGCCATCTTAGCTTCTGAAACAAAATCAAAAGCCGAGTAAGACTCGGTTACCTCTCTAACATCGATTAAATGATGAGGAACAGCTGCCTGCTCTTCTGGACTAGCCTTGGCCGTCCCAATATCAAGTCCTCGATAGACTTGCTGGCTATCTCCACTAACCACTTCGCCATTAAAACGCTTGGCCACTTCAATGGCTAGAGCCGTCTTTCCAACTGCAGTCGGTCCAACAATCACAATTATTTTTGTTTTCATCTTTTTTCCTTGAAAAATTCCCATTTTTTCGTTACTATTATTATAACACAAAAAGGTCAGTCAGAAAAATGTGACCTCTTGAGGAGGCTGGCTGATTGAGAATATAAAGGAGGAAGACTCATGGCTAAAGGATTCGCTAAAGGTCTTGTAACAGGTGTCGCAGGAACTGTCGCTGCAGTTGCAGGTGCAGTATACGCATTTAAAAAGAAAGTGATTGAACCAGAGGAGCAAAAAGCAGCTTTCATCGAAGAAAACCGTAAAAAAGCAGCTCGCCGCCGCGTATCACGTTAAGAAACAAAAGAAGTTGGGATTCATTGTCTCAACTTCTTTTTTCTATTCTTTTAAATAGCTAGGTCAAACTTCAACTGTGGCTTGACAGGGTCATAATCCACCAACTCAAAGTCTTCTGCTTTAATATCAAAGAAATTGGTCTTATCTGGCACATTCAAGACCAAACGTGGTTGGCAGTTTGATGGCTCACGACGGAGCAATTCCTGAGCTTGTTCAAATTGATTGTCATAGATATGGAGGTTGTTGATAAAGTAGAAGAACTTTCCAACCTTCCAGCCAAAATGCTTGGCAATCATCATTTGAAGAGCCACATACTGCATAGCATTGATGTGGTGGGCTACTAGCATGTCATTCGAACGCTGAGTCAAAGTCGCATCCAGATAGATCTCCCCATCTACACGGCGAACATCAAACATGGTCTGAAAGGCGCATGGGAGTAGCCCATCTGTTTCTTCGAAAGCTTGGTAATCCCAGAGGGAGATGATATTTCGGCGGTTCCAAGGGTTGGCTTCCAACTGTTTGAGAAGCTTATTGATAATATCGTGTTTCTTAACAATAGCACCATAGCGCTCACCGATGGTTCCTGTATTTTCCACTTCCCAGTCATTCCAGTAGTGAACATTGTACTTGCTATTTAGCACCTCTAGGCTATTTGACTGATCTTGGTAAATCCAGAGAACTTCCTTAATGGCGGATTTGATAGCGATAGGACGCAAGGTTGTAATGGGGAATTCTCCTTTTGCCAAGTCATACTCTGCAAAGGCACCCGTTACATACTTGGAATTGGCAACGGTCCCATCCTTGTACTTGGGACGAGCCTGCTCAGAAAAGACACCGTCTTTGAGGATTCGTTCAATATTTTCTTTAAAAATCGTATCTGCTTTTGTCATTTACTCTCACCTCATTTATTTCCTAACTAGTATAGCATAAAAAAGAAAAGAGGAACATTACTAACTCTAGGTTAGCATTTTTCCCCCTTTTATTATTTTATTGCAATACAAGTGATGCTGCTCCGATAACCCCAGCGTCATTTCCTAGAGTTGCAAGAGCTAATTTAGTAGATGTGCGTACTTGTGGGAAAGTATTTTCATCGTAGACTTTTTGAACACCTTGTAGGAGGAATTCTCCTGCAGCCGACACACCACCACCGATGACGATTGTTGATGGGTTTAGGATTGAACCGATGTTAGCACAAGCGATTCCCAAGTAACGTGAGAAGTTACGGTAAACAATCAAAGCAAGGTCGTCTCCTTCTTTTGCAAGGTCAAAGACAGTCTTAGCAGTTACTTCTTCTCCGTTATCAATCAAGCGTTTCAACTCTGCATCGCCTTCGTATTCATCAGCATAGCGACGAGTCAAGTTGACAATCCCTGTTGCTGAAGCAACTGTCTCAAGGCAACCTTTCTTACCGCAAGTACATGCGATTGGTTGGTCAAAGTCAACAGTGATGTGGCCAAGCTCACCTGCTGCACCAGCAACACCATGAAGCAATTTGCCTTCTGCGACGATACCGCCACCAACACCAGTACCAAGTGTCATAAAGACAACGTCTGGTTGGTTATCACCAGCACCCATCCAACGTTCACCAAGAGCTGCCACGTTGGCATCATTATCGATGAAGAATGGAATGCCCAAGGCTTTTTCAATTTTTTCTTTAATCGGTTGAAGGGTTTTCCAGTTCAAGTTGTAGGCACCGATAACAGTCCCTTTTTCACGGTCAACCACACCTGGTGATCCCATTCCAATACCTTGGAAGTCTGCTGCTGCCAATCCAAGCAAGTCCAAACGATGTTGAATAGACTCAATCATATCATCAACGATATGACTTCCCTCATCCAAAATGTTGGTCTTGATAGACCATTTTTCTTGGATTTCTCCTGCTGTTGTCAAGATTGCAAATTTGATAGAAGTTCCACCAAGGTCAATCCCAATAATCTTTTGACTCATCATATTCTCCTTTTTCATTATGAATTAATTGAAAATGCTTACAGATATAGTATAACAAAATTCAGTCATTTATGCAAAGGTTTGCATTCAGCTAATATAGATTTTTAATCTAGATAGTCTCCACCATCAAAGCCATAGTATTCCTCTAGTGTCAAACCACTTGCAGCAATGTCTTTAGCTTCTTTCCCAATATAGCGCAAATGCCATTCCTCATGCATATAACCAGTTATACTTTCCTTACCACGAGGATATCGAACAACAAAACCATAGTCTGGCGCATGTTCTAATAACCATTGAGCAGCACTTGAATCTTCAACCAATTGACCATCTGTGCCAATCACATCAAAAGCAAGTCCTGTCTGATGTTCACTATATCCAGGACGGGCGGAATAACGATCCGCAGCAGCCTGTCCCTCTTGGTTCACATAACTTTGATACAATTGTGCTTGAGTTGCATAACTTCTAAATCCACTATAATTATCGCTAATAGCGTAGCCTTCTTCCTTCATCTGTGCAATCAGTTTTAAAAAGGCTGCTTTTGCAGTAGCATTTTCACCTGGATAGTAATCTTTAGACATAGGATAGTGTTTATTAGCAACTATGATTTCATCATACTTCCCTTGAAGGCTATAATAAGAACCTTTATTGGTTACTTTTGAATTGTCTTTCCACAAACCAGTGGTATCTACATAATAACGTCCACCATCAACCCATTCATTGACAGCCATTTTGCCATCTGATTTCAAATAGTAATTTCCTTGCCATGCATTGCGAGCGTATGAACCATCTGATTTCAAGTAATACCAGGCTTGGTAAGAAGAGTCATAAACCCACTCACCTTGTGCCATTTTACCGTTTGATTTAAGGTAGTAAGCTCCTTGCCATACATTTTTTGCATAAGAACCATCTGATTTCAAATAATACCAAGCTTGATAGGAAGAGTCATAAACCCATTCACCTTTGGCCATCTTACCATCTGATTTCAAATAGTAATTTCCTTGCCATGCATTGCGAGCGTATGAACCATCTGATTTCAAGTAATACCAAGCTTGATAGGTAGCATCATAAACCCATTCGCTCTGGGCCATTTTACCGTCTGCTTTCAGGTAATAGCTTCCCTGCCAAGCATTTTTCACTGGATTTCCATTTCCATCAAAGTAGTACCAAGCACCGTCCTGCTTAACCCAACCACTTGTTGTTGATGAACTTGTATCAGTTTGAGTTGTAGTCTCTTGTTTTGCTTTAAAGGCGCCCTTAGGGGCATTTTTCAATTCGCAAGCCACACCATCATGGTCGCTATCTAACTTGGCAGAATAACCAGGATCCCCCTCATGAAGATCTGAATAGCCATTAGCCCAAGCTTCCTTACAGCTAGAAAAATGGATGTTTTCTTCTGCTAAAACAGATTGTGAAAACAAAGCTAAAACTGACAACGTCGTCAAACTCATTTTAAAAAATAGACGTTTGTTCATTACTTTCTCCTATAGGAATGTTATCGATTTCATGTTTATTTTATCAGATTTATTTCTTCAATTCAAGAGACTTTATGAGCTCATCTTTCAAATAATTCCGAACTTCTTTCCAAGACTCTGCTGACTGTCCTAAGCCGTGTAAAAATATCAGTTTCATCTAGTTTTCCTGTAATATTAACTCATACAAGCCTCTCACTGCATTACAGCCGTATATAGCTTCTGCTTGGTCTATGTCTGCCAAGGTCAAGACTTTCTCTTCTGCCTGTCCTGTTTCCAGCAAATGCTGACGGTAAATTCCTGGCAAGATTCCAAGTCGGATAGGCGGTGTGTAAAGTTTCTCATCGATTTTCAGAACCAAATTTCCGATAGAGAGTTCAAGCAATTCTCCTCTTGTATTATGGTAAATTTTCTCTTGTTCCCCTAATCTCAAATGCGGTCGGTGAGTCGTTTTGAAATAGGTAAATGCTTGTTGCAAATCCGCTTCCTGAAGGCAAAGTTTGGCCTGACAAAAGCTTGTACTGAGGGATGTTAATACTTGACGATTGACTTCTATCTCTCCAGACTTGCTAAGGCTAATTCGCAAGCGGAAGTCTTGATTAATGTCACAAGCCTGACACTCTTCCTTTATCTTTTGTTTCAAGTCTTCTGCATCAAAAGGATAAGCAAAATAGCGACTAGCTGTACTCAGCCTTTCTAGATGTTGTTCTTCAAACAGCAGATTCTTCTGGCTGATTTTCCCAGTCGTAATCAGTTTGAAACGAGCTTGTTTACGATAGAGAACAGCCGCCTTTTGATGAACTTCACGGTATTCAGACTCCCAGGTGCTATCCCATGTAATTCCTCCGCCAACTCCATAGATGGCTTTCCCTTGATACAGTTGAATAGTCCGAATAGCAACATTAAAAATTCGTCTCCCATTTGGAAGTAAAAGACCAATCGTTCCACAGTAGACTCCGCGCGGTTGTGGCTCCAAGTCCTTGATAATCTCCATAGTCGCAATTTTCGGAGCGCCCGTTATGGATCCGCAAGGAAAGAGTGAGCGAAAGATTTCAACAAGGTCAACATCCTCTCGCAACTGACTCTTGATGGTCGAAGTCATCTGCCAAACCGTTGAATATTGTTCTACTTGGCAGAGACGCTTCACATGCTCGCTCCCCACCTCAGAAATACGGTTCATATCATTGCGCAAGAGATCCACAATCATCATGTTTTCAGAGCGATTTTTGGGGTCCTGTTCCAACCAACTGGCCTGCTCCAAGTCTTCTTGGTCAGTCATGCCACGCTGAGTCGTTCCCTTCATTGGTCGCGTTGTCAACTCGCGCTTATTTTGCTCAAAAAAGAGCTCTGGACTCATGGAAATCACTGCCATCTCATCGTGTTCCACATAGGCATTATAGCCCGCCTCCTGCTCTACCACCATACGATTGTAGATGGCAAAAGGATTGGCACTTAAGTCTTGCTTGAGTTGAACGGTGTAGTTGACCTGATAGGTGTCTCCCTGCCGCAAATGATGGTGAATCTGGGCAATCGCCTTTTCATAATCCTCTGCAGACGTTACTTCCTGCCAGTTTGAAGGCAAATCAACCTCATCATAAGTCAGAGGAATAGGGGAGGTCTCCACCTTATCGTGAACAGTAAAGTAAAGCAAATACTCGTCCAGTAAAGGTGCCTTGTGAACTGCTAATTTCTCCTCAAAAGCAGGTGCAGCCTCGTAGCTGACATAGCCCACCACATAATAACCTTGCTCTTGGTATCTTTCCACTTGTGCCAGCAAATCTGCCACTTCTGCTATATTTCTCGTTTTAAACTCTTTAATCGGCTGTGTAAAGGTGTATCTCTCCCCCAAAGCCTTAAAATCAATCACTGTTTTTCTATGCATATCTTAAGTATAGCACAAAATAAGAAAACCCTCATCCGCAAAGCAGATGAGAGATTTCAATTATTTAAAGATTGAAGTTTTAAAGCTGTTTGTTTGTTGAAGAAGTTTTTTGAAGATTTTTTCTTTCAGTGCAACAGTGTTGTCAAATTTAACTGAACCATTATTAAGAGTTGCCTTATCTTTATCAACTGCTTCAGCAAATGCTTGTTTTAATTCATCGTAACTATTATAAGTTGTTCCATCGATTTCAACAGCATTAAATCCTGCTTTAGCCTTATCAACAACTTCTTTGAAGTATGCTTTCTTCCACTCTTCTAGAGTATTAAATTTACCATCAGAAACCTTCTTAATGATAAAGTCATCACCTAGAGTAGCATGACCTGCTTGTTTAGACTCATTTTTCAGCATGTTAGAAGCATAATTTAGGAAGCCTTTTTCATATCCAAAGTACCCCCACATACGGAAGGTGTTATGTTTGAATGACATTGCTCCAGGAGCACCTTCACTCGTGTTACCACCATAGATACCAGCAGTGATAGGCACCGTTACATAAGCAGAACCGAATCCAGTTGGGTCATACTGACCATTACCAGGACCGTGTTTAGTCATGAAGTTTTTCTCTACTAAGTCGTTAACAGATGTTAAATTATATTCTTTTTCTTCTGCATTTAAATCTCTAACGTTGTCGTATTGGTTCTTCGTATTAGCTCCACGAAGTTGCTTATCTACTTTCTTGAACCAAGCGTTGTTTAGTTCTTTACTACCTTTATCAATTACAGCTTCACCTTCAAGGTAATCAAGAAGCATGAGCGTATCATTGAATCCTTTCATGTAGTGATCGATTTCAGCGCGAGATGCAAGATCGTTTGGATTAGTATTATACCATTGGTTTCCATCATTTGGACGTTCGTAAGCCATGTTTAATCCAAGTGCTTTAAAGTCACCGTTTGGACTTGTTTCAGCAGGTGATTGCAACATACCTTGTGCAAATGCTTCTAGGTCAGTACCTTCACGGTGTCTTGAACCACCTAGGTAAACCATACGGTCATTTACGTGAGTCGTTTCGTGAGTGAAGGCTGAGATACCAAAGTCACTAATCATATCAGTAACCATGAAGAAGACTGAATCATCCTTATAAGGATTACCGTAGATACGAGCTACAGCTCCCATACGCCAGTCAGTAGCATGGTAACGACCTGTTGGTCCGTACAATTCACGGATAGGCGCTACATCCTTACCGCTATTCGTATGTCCGTATTTATCTGTGCTGATTCCTTTATAGTTTTGGTTATCTAACACAGGAGTTGGAACCATGTTATTGCTCTTAAGCAGTTGGTTACGAACTTTATCTAATGATAGACGAGACCAGAAGTCTAGGTAATTTTGTTGACCTTTAGCGACTTTATTGATTTCAGCTTTGAATGCTTCGCGTTCTTCGGCAGTATTCTTACCGTATTTTTCAAATGAACTGTAAGCCATAGTGTTATATGTTGAGATTAAGAACATATGTGCATCTTTTAAATTCAGAAGTGGCAGAATCATTTTACCGTGAACATCATTATTCAATCCTTCATAGGCTCTGTGTTTCTTATCAGCAAACTCAGGAGTTGTTGTTTTAGGTTCAACGATATATACATTATCTTTAGTTGCTTTTATAAACCAATCGTTTAAGTCTGTATCACTTGTGAAGAGACGCATATTATAGTCTAAGAAACTATTTAACTCGCCTATACCAATAACTCCACCGATCGTTTCGCGATAAGCTTCTAAAGTTCTATCACCTTTAATGTTACTTTCTTTAGAACCAACCTTAATCAAGAAGTCTAACACATTAACATTCTTACCGTAGAAATCAGGTTTGAATAGCATTAATTCTTTAATGTTAAAGTCATCGAATTTAACGCCGTAGTAACGATTTAGGTAAGATAATCCAAGAAGAACGGCAGCCTTATTGTCATCAATTTTCTTAATCAAGGCACGTTTTGCAGCTTCATCAGTGTTAAGCTGGTGATCTTCATTTTCTACTAACTTCGTAACAAATTGAGTAAGATTATCTTTAACGTACTTGAAGCTTTCTTCTAAGTACAAGTCCTTAATTGCATTGACTTTGTTGCCACCAGTTCTGCCCAAGTGTTGGTAAATCGGATCAGATTGCAATTCAACCGGACTTAACTTACTTTCAATAGCGCTGATTAAATCTGCACGATCTTTAACAACCATGTTTGGTGTGTAAACAACTTCACCAAGCTCAGCGACACTATATTCTTTCACTTGTTGAACTTTAGATTCTTTCGGTGAAATTGTAAAGATATCTTTTGTCTTATCTGCGTAGTGAACCAAAATATGGTCAGCATCTGTAAGGTCTGTGACAAAGTTATTGCCTTTCATCGCCGTAACAGACAAGACTTCTTTAGTCATTAATGGACTATCAGCAGCTAATTTATTACCTTGATTTACAATCCATTCTTTATTGTAGAACGGTTGAAGTTTTTCGATGTTACGGTAAGCAAGCTCACGAGATGCATCGTAATCATCGATATTTTTGTATTGATTAGCTTTACTTACAATATTGTTCAGTTTGTCTTCAACAGGAAGTGTGCTTTCGAATTTATCAGCAGTGATTCCCATTTTAGCGATTAATTCATCAGCTTTTTCTTTAGTTATGCTAGGAATTTTTTTAGAATTATTATAAGTTGTTTTACCTTCACTTACACCCTCAACACTGAAGTTGCGCTTCGTTCTAGAGTATGTAAAGTAATCATCAGCATCAATATCAGAGTGACCAAAGACCATTTCACCAGTCTTAACTTTCATCATAGTGATGTTGTCTTCTATAGCACCTAGTGCCCAGTTAGTTCCTAGCAATCCACCAGACATAACTGCTTCTTTGAGTTCAATAGAGCCTTTTGCTACAGAGTTTCGAAGAGTACCTTCTTTACCTAAAGTATTGTTGTTACCACCGTTTTGAGATGAATATACAATTCCGGCAGCTTTAGCTTTGTTACCTGTGATTTCAGCATCAACATAAGCTTTTTCTACAATACCCTTCCAGTTTTCACCGACGATACCTGTTAAATAACCACCTCGATTTCCAGCAGCGTGTACTTTACCGATAAATGCAACATTACTTAATTTTCCACTACCATCAATTTTATTGATAACACCAGATACATCATTATTACCAACAACGTTACCTGTTACTTTAATATTCTCTACAGTGGCATTATTTTTGATAACATTCGCTAGTGGTGCAATCCTATCAGTCCCTGACATGTCGATATTTACATTTTCAAGTAGTAAATCTTTTACCGTACCACCGACAATATCACCGAATAAAGGTCTGTTCATATTGCTAATGGTAAATTTATTACCGTCAGTGCTTGTTAATGTTCCTTTGAAAGCATTAGTAACATAAGATTTTCCTGCTGGTTTAACGTTAGCAGCATTGATATTGCTACCAAGCTTAAATGTGCCAGTCGGGTCTTTTTGCATAGCTTTTACAAGGTCGTCAAAGCTATAATATACATCACCTTCGTGTGTTTTTTGTTTTTCAAAATAATGAACATACTCTTCGCTAAGTGTGTTATCTGCATTACGTTGAACTAAGTCTGGTGCTTTGGCAGTGACTTTATATAAAGTTTTTCCGTCTTTTTCTACTTCTTCAATCTTGTCAACAGCAAGTCGTGTAACCTTGTTGTCGTGAGTTGTAACTCGTAGGTAAAGTGGGGCAACATCAGCTGGTTTTTCTGTAAGCAAACTAGTGTCTGTTTCGTTACCATCAGCATCTACACTCATCAAGCTTGTTTCTTTGATGTTTTTGACTTCAACTTTTTTGAGGTCAAGTCTTAAAGGTTCTTCATTCAGAACTACTTCCTCATCGCCTTCACCACGGTCATAAACCATCTTAGTTTCAATCTTATAATCTTTGTAGTATTGCAAATCTGTCAGGCTAGCTGTTAAGTTGTCAGGTGAAACATTCAATGTTTTCACAATCTCATCACCTTTTTTCAGAGTTAAGGTAATAGATTTAATGGCCGCCTTGCTTGGATTTTCTAGACTGTATTTAACCTCTGAAGTACGTTTCAAATCCTTAGGTTCAACTGCAGTGAGGGTCAATACTGGTTTTTCAAAGGTCTTGGTACCACGTTTCAAAATTCGGTCTTGAGGGGCCTCAATGACTTCTTCCGTTACTTTTGGTGCATCCTCAGTCTTAACTCCTTTGATAGTATTAAAGGTCTTAGTGATTTTTTTCTGACCTTCTTTACCTTCTTGAGCTACAACTTCTAAACCTTTTTTCAGTTGAGTATCTTCCTCAATCTTTTCTTCGAATGGAATCTTTTCAATACTTTCTTCTACCAGAGTTCCTTCAATTGATTTTGTTCCACGACTTACCTGTTGATTTATAGGCTCCTTGGTCACTTCCGTACTAGTTGAAAGAACTTGGTCAGTTTTGACACCTTCTACCGTTTTATAGGTTGTTTTTGTAACTTGACTTCCTTTTTCACCATTTCGTAGGACAGTTTCTTCGTCTGTATACTTAGTTGGATCCTCAGTCGTTTCAGTTTTGTAGTCAATTTCTGTAGTTGATTCTTCAACAAGGGTTCCCTCAGTCACCTTATACTCAGGTAATTGATCTTGAACAAGTGCTTGACCTTCTTTACCTGCCTCTTGGGTTCCTTTAGACTCTACTATAGCTTCTGGTAGTTCCGGTTGTGTTAGAGCTTGACCTTCCTTACCTGCCTCTTGAGTTCCTTTAGACTCTACTATAGCTTCTGGTAGTTCCGGTTGCGTTAAGGCTTGTCCTTCCTTACCTACCTCTTGAGTTCCTTTAGACTCTACTATAGCTTCTGGTAGTTCCGGTTGCGTTAAAAATTGACCTTCCTTACCTGCCTCTTGAGTTCCTTTAGACTCTACGGTAGCTTCTGGCAATTCTGGATGTGTTAGTGCTTGACCTTCTTTGCCTGCCTCTTGGGTTCCTTTAGACTCTACTATAGCTTCTGGTAATTCAGCTTGTGTTAAGGCCTGACCCACCTTCCCTTCTTCTTGCGTACCTTTAGCTACTTGGTAAGTTGGTTCAGCTTGTGGTACTGGAGTTGGGGCAGGTTGCACCTCTTTCTTAGTTCCGACTGCAATGACTTGCGACACAGGATTTTGAACCACTTGGTCTTCAATGACTTCTCTAACTTCTTGACCATTGACCATCGAAACTTTGGTTACAATTCGACGCTGACCATTTACTCCGGCTGTGACGATACGAGTCTGTCCTTCTGCTAGATTCGCATCTGGGCTTGTGACCGTTTCAAAAGGAATCTCAACCAAGCTCTCTTCCTGTCTAACCTGAGGCTTCTCAGCTGAAACTGGTTTTTCTTCAACAGCAGGAGCAACTGGAGTCTCTACTACAGGTTTTTCGACGGCAATTTCCGAAGCAACAGCAGGTCTTTCCTGAGCTACTTCTGTTTTCTCGATTTCATTTACATTTTGCTTTTCTACTGGCAACTGAGGCTTCTCAGCTGAAGCTGGTCTTGATGGATGGAGTTCTGCTTCCTTGAAGTATCCAATGTATTCATAGCCATCAATATGGATAATCCCTTCAGCCAAACCTTCATGTGTTGAGGCCGAAATAGTTTGGTTATAAGAAAGCAATTCTTTATTTTCAAATGCAAATGTTCCATAAGGTACAAAGGTGCTGGCTCCTAAAGAACCAATCAAGAGAACACCTAGAACCTCTTTGCGACCTTTTTTGGACACCAAAAAGACTGCTAGTGAGGCCGTTGCCAAACCAAGACCTGCCAACGCTAGTTCCTTACTTCCTGTGTATGGAAGTTGTTGACTGTTAGTTGCCTTCTTACGATAAACTACATATAGGATATCATCATCTTGAAATTCTGTAGGAACCTCATGGTGAATCAGGGCTTTTTCAGACTCGGTCAATTCCTGCTCCGCCAAATAACGGTAATGAACACTATGAGCACTGCCAACTTCATTGGCTTGAACCTTATCTACTGAAAGGGCACTGGCTCCAAAAAGGAAGGCTCCGATAGCTACAGGACCTACCCCAACAGTTAACTTACGAATTGAATATTTTGTGATTTTTTCTAGTTGCTGTTTTGTTTTTCTCATTTTCACGACTTTCTAATAGAATCTTGTGGATAGTGCGCACGCGCACCTCCAATTAATTTTGGACGACTAGCCAGTGCCGTTACGTGGGCATGACCAATCTCTCTCAAAAGAGGGCGAATCGGAACCTGAACATGCTTAACATGCATGCCAATTGCAGTGTCTCCGATATCCAATCCAGCATGAGCCTTGATAAATTCAACCTCAACTGGATCCTTCATAAACTTGAAGGCTGCCAACTGACCCGAACCTCCTGCATGAAGGGTAGGAAGGACACTAACGATTTCCAGACCAAACTGCTCTGCAACCTGACGTTCAACAACGAGAGCCCGATTGACATGTTCACAGCCTTGAACAGCTAGATGAATTCCTTTTTCCTCTAGGATATCTAGGATGGTCTTCACAATGATTTCGCCAATTTCTTGGCTGGATTCCTTGCCAATCTGACCACCTATCACTTCACTAGAAGAAAGGCCCAAAACAAAGATGGATCCTTGCTTCAAATTGGCCTTTTCCAATACATCTTCTACAATCTGGCTTGTCTCTCTTTGAATGTCTTTTTCCTTCATACTTGATACCTCTTTTATCACTATCTATCATATCGTTTTTTCTACTTTTTAGCAAGATAGACAACCTGAAAATCTTGCTCCAACCTGCATAAAACTCCCAGAATTGACTGGGAGTTAGTTAGTTTCTATTCTATTTATGTATATTTCAACTGTCGTACCCTTTAAAGGGGCAGAATCGATCTTCATCTGGTAATTGGCTCCAAAATAAAGTTTGAGCCTTTGGTCAACATTTTGCAGACCGACTCCCCCACGTTTGAGTTGACTTTGACTACTATCGCCAGCAACTTGGAAGCCAACGCCATCATCCTCAATACGGATGACCAATCCTGAATCCTGTTTCTGAACAGAAACTCTAATATGTCCCTGACCTTCCTTTTCCTTAATGCCATGGTAAAGGGCATTTTCTACCAAGGGTTGTAACACCAGCTTGGGCAAGACTAGCTTATCAAAGTCAGGATTTTCAGCAATCTCGTATTCCAGCTTATCTCCATAGCGTTGTTTCTGGATAAAGAGATACTGGCGGACATGGTTGATTTCGTCAGACAGGTAAATCAAGTCCTTGCCTTGATTGAGCGCCAAGCGGAAGTAGGTCGCCAAGGACTTGGTCACCTGAACCACCCTCTGACTGTCCTGAAATTCAGCCATCCAAATGATGGTGTCCAAGGTATTATAGAGGAAATGCGGATTAATCTGGCTTGATAAAGCTTGAAGTTGGTACTGTCGGGTTGTTTCTTCCTGCCTGCGAATATCCGCCATCAGCTGATCAATCTGATCCAACATGGCATTAAATTGGCGAGTCACTTCTCTCAGTTCATGGGCACCAGTTTCCTTGGCACGAAGATTCTGATTACCAGAAGCAATCTCCAGCATG
>ERZ773211.118-NODE-118-length-19224-cov-15.2293_pt1 | contig 19224 bp, 18 predicted proteins | sample MGYA00511914_ERZ773211 | MGnify/ENA primary metagenome ERZ773211 (study PRJEB29015, sample SAMEA2738163) | human oral metagenome | biome: human oral; feature: human-associated habitat; material: saliva | place: China | collected 2242 ...
ATAATTGTACATTTTTATTTTGTCACTTTTGTACATTTTTATATTGACATTTACAATATGACTTTTTCAAATTCAGATTTAGTCCAGTAAGGTATATTGTGTTTCCCCTTAGGAATTGCACGAGTTCTTTTTGATATATTTTCATTTAAGAATTGTCTATATACGGCATAATCTAGAGACTTTCTAAATGCACCATATAATAGGTTGCCAATTATTTGAATCACTTAATACTTTATGCTTGGCTAACAAAGTAACCTCCTCCTTTCTTTATTATAGGATTCTACATAGACAATATATAAGAAATATTTTAATAAAATTATTTAATACCGAATTGCCATAATATTAACTTTAATTTCATTTATATTATAAGTTTTTTTCTAAGACAATATAAGACTTATAAGTCTAAGACAATATCAAAGACAATTTCCATAGAAAATGTCCTTGAATAGATAGTTTAATTTTTATTATTTAAACTTTCAGAGTTATAATATATAATAGAAGTAGAGAATAAACTAGGAGCTAATTTTATGAAGTTAAATTTACAGGTAAAGAGTGCATACAATGAGCTAAAAACTAAAAAAGATAATTCGGGGAAATTTTATAAGACATTATTTCACATTCATACTCCACAATCACACGATTATAGTTTACTTGAAGAATGGAATTATAGTGAATATCAAAAAAAGAGTGATAATGATATATATGAAGTTGCAAAAAATAAAATAAAAGGGATAGATTGTTTAAAAAAATCCGATATAAAAGAAGATTCTCTTAAGTATGGTTATTCTAATTGTAAGGAATATTTATCTTATTCAATTTTGGCAAATGAATTATATTTACAAGAAATAGGTTGCGTAATAGTAAGTGATCATAATACTATTGAAGGTATAAAAAAGTTAGAGAAATCAATTGAATTATTGAGATCCATTTATCCAAATAACATTTATCCTCATGTTTTTAATGGAGTTGAGATATCTTGTGCAGATAAATTACATGTAGTAGTTGTATTTGATAATAAAAGAACAGAACTAGTAGAAAATTGGTTAAAAAATAATATCATTGATGAGAAATCAGGTACGTATGAAACAAGTCTAAATGTGTTAAGTTACTTCTCAGAAAAGGGATTATTTTGTTACATTGCTCATATAAATTCATCCGACTTATTTAAGGAAGAATATCTAGCTTTTGCTTACAAAAAACGTCTATTAGAGTCGAAGCTTATACAATTTCTAGGAGTATCAAAGTGTGACAGTATAGATACAGTGAATAATAATATTAGAAATTATAATAAGAAAATTAAAGTGAAGTATATTTTAGATAATGATTCACACAATATTGATAATTTTAAAAATAATATAATGTGGATTAAAGGGAGTAAACGAAATTATGAAATGTTGATAGAAGCCTTTCTAGACTATGATACTTCAATAAGACTAGGTGATATAACTATAGAATCTAAAAGTTTTATTAAAGGGATTTATATTCCAAATGATAACCAAATAAATCATTTTTTGGTTAATAAAGATAAAAAATCAGCATATAGTATTTTATTTTCTTCAAACTTAAACTGTTTTATAGGAGGTAGAGGAACAGGGAAAAGTACAACTTTAAATATACTGCAATATGGATTGACACAAAAGGTGAAAAGTGAAAGAGAGCTAGAGTTTATTTGTAGAAATCCTAATATATTTATTTTATATGAATTAGATACAGTTGAATATATAATTGAAATGGGCATTCGTTCTATTTATAAAGAAAGTGTGGAGAATAGTGTTCTTCAGAAGTTTGGTCAAAATAAGAAAAACTCTTACTACTACAGATATAATTTTGATTATAAAGAAATTCAAAAAATTGCACGGAATCAGGATTTAAATATTTATAGAGTTATTGATAAGGGGAAAAAATTTAAAAAAGAAAATAATAAATATAAACTATTAGAAAAAATGTTTGATACTGTATATTCAGTAAATGAATTAGTAAAAAAAGCAGATAATGATGAAATGACAGAATTTATATATAGTTTGCTATTAAAAAATAAGGAATTATCAAAACCAACCATTAATACTAAAAAGACTAAGTTTAGAAGTATTTTAGAAATGATAAATAAAATAGAGAAGAAGAGAAGGAAAAGATTATGTGAAGTAAATAAAATTATTGATTTGTTTAATGATAAAAATCAAGGTAGACTTAAGATATATTATGAACAAAATGAAAATTTAAATCGTCCTAATTTTAAAAATTGGTTTTTTGATGATTTAAGGGAATGTACAAAAAAATATAGGATAACACCAAGTGAGATTATTTATTGCCTTGAGGAAATTTATGATGATTTAGGATTTTATAAGTTTTTTTTATTTATTATTGAGCGAAAATATAAAGAAATAGCTCAGTATTTCTTTGTGTTTTTCGAACAAAGTAAGATAAAAAATAATATGGATTTAATACCATTTAAAGAAGAAAATATAAGAAATTTTATAGACATAATATTTTCTTTATTTGACAATGTTTCAGAATTAAAAATAAAATCTTATATTAATGGTCTTGGAGAACAAGAAGAATTGAGGTTAGAGTATAATATTAATCTAAAAGTCTCATCAAAAAATGATAAAAAAGAAGTATTTAAAGATATAAGAGATTTAAGTCAGGGACAAAAAGTTGTAGCAATGATAGATTTTATTCTAGCTTATAGTGACTATGTTGATGATTATAGACCTCTAATTATTGATCAACCCGAAGATAATTTAGATACTCGATATATATATTTATCACTAGTAAAACAGCTAAGAGATGTCAAAGACAAAAGACAGATAATAATAGCTACCCATAATGCAACAATTGTTACTAATTCAGTGGCAGATAAAGTTTTCGTTATGGAATCTGATGGAGAATGTGGTTGGATTGAGATGCAGGGATATCCTGGGGAGAAAAAGATAAAAGAAGCAATAGTTAATTATCTTGAAGGTGGAATTGACTCTTTCAAGCATAAGCAAGAAATATATAAAAATATTTTATGCGATTGATTTTATACGTTTTTGTATTTCATATACGGTAGACTTTGCAATTCCTGCATGTTTTGCAATTGATTGAACAGTTTTTTTCTCTTGGAGTATAGATACCACACTTTCGTATATGAATCTATCTTGAGGGTTTTTAGTATTTTCATGGTATTTAAGGGGACGTCCATTATAGATACCACGTTTCTTGGATTGTTCTATTCCTTGACGTTGTCTTTCGAGTATCTTTTCACGTTCATTCTGTGCAATATATCCAAGTAGAGAAAATGGAATAATTGGACAGATTGAAGGTCTTCCGTTGTCTTTGTAATATAGAGGCTCTACGAGCGGATTGATGAAACCGAAGTTGATCACACGATTTACTTCTCTTAAAATATGGCTTTTGGGAACTAGATCTTCAAGATAGCTAACTTCTACCTTTCTTTGATTATCAATCGACTTAAAATTTAGCATTTCCAATCACTCTCCTTTGTTCTATTATATCATTTTAAGTTTAAAACTTCGAGGAGTGATTTTATTTTTAACACAAAAAATAGGGCTTGCACCCTAACCTTATTTACAATCTGAAGAGAGAATATATTAAAATATTCTCTCTTTTTATATTTATTTATTGCAGTAAAATTTTCTCATTGCTTTTAGATTAGATAGTTGGCGGATTTTTGATTTTGCATCTTTTTTATCGTCTACATTTAAAATTCTAGTTTCTATCTTTTCAATTTCTTTAAGATATTTCGATATATCATTATTAAATGTTTTAGATTTTTTATCTTTAAATACAACTATACATTCAATTATTTTAGATATTTTATCTAACTTGTTTCGTAATAGTCTAAGATGATTGTATGTTTTATACCTTATTAGGAAATTCAGTGGGTTTTCATTAGTTTGGCTGCCATTTAGTTGTGTATCCCATTGTCCATGTCCTAATCTATTACGAGTCGTAATTAATTCATCAATTTCCGCAAAATAATCACCCGTTATAATTCTGTCAATTTCTTCTATTTTAAGTTCTGCCATCTCCTCTAAACCATCGGCTCGTGCCTTATCTAAAGATAGTTGATACACTTCCTTCCATCGATCTGAGATATTTTTTTTTCCTTTAATTATTGCTATTTCAGAGTCATTAAACGCAGCAGAGGAATTGTCATGAATTAACTTATACAGCTTTATTTCATACCAGTTCCCTAATAAAAACGCATATAGTCGAGTACTAGAAATATAATCATCTAAAGCTTTATTTTTTCTTTCTGAATTCTGTTTCTCAAAATAATAATATTCCGCTCGTTTTAACTTACATATCTCTTCCAAAATAGATAATTGCTTATTGGCAGCAAGAAGATTTTTCTGATAGATATCATATAAATTATTTTTTGATAATTCCAATATTTCCTCCTATAATTAAACGAATCCTATTCTCTAAAACAATCAAATTTTTGATTACTTTAGAGAGTAGGATTCGAACCTACTTTTCTCCTTGTTTATACATTTAATGTATGAACAAGGCGTGATATACCATTTACACCATTCTCTCAAAAGTAAGTTTAACATATTAGCGTGATTTTATCAAGAATATTCATTTTCATTTTATTTCTATTACTTCATTACCTTCGAATATTATTGGAACTATGCTAAAAAAACAGACTTAAATAAAGCGATTAGATTATAGTAAAGTAGACAAGAAAGGGGCTAAGTATATGTTACCCAGCTTTTACATTGTAAATCATCACACTAAACTTCTCCAAAAAGCAAATGTACATGACAAAATTTATTCGCCATGCGCATACTATAGTAGTCGATTTGTGTAAAAAAATAGTCGCAACCTTAAATTAAAGGTTACGACTATTTTATAACTTTGAAAATAGTATCACCATAAATTGAAATTATTTTTTATATAGTTATCTAATTTTTTAGATTCAAGGCTATTTATATATTCCCATTTTTCGAGTGCAATGCAATGGGATTTAGAAATATTATTAGAATTAAATTCAAGATTTTCTTTTTGCATATTGTAAAAGGCGAGTATTGGTATATATTCTTCTTTTCTTACAGTTAATTTAATATTCTTTAAGGAGACTTTATCTATAATTTTTTTTAAAATAGTCATTTCCCACGTATATGTAGTTAAATTTTTAGAATTAATATCCTCCCATATTCTTCTACATAATTTTAAAAATATAGATACTATATTGTCTGAGATATCTAAAAATGTTTTTTCAAGCTTATCTTGTTCAGTTTTATCTACTATTACTTCTTTATTATAGACTTTTTTGAAAAGAGAAGTTATTTCATTGTCTATTTGTTCAATTCTATCTATTTGTATTTTTGTAATATTTTTTCTTGGTATTTTCTTTTCTATAATGTAGTATAATTCACCGAAGCAGGGGATATTTACAACATTTTCTAAATTAGGGTTTTCGTAAGTTGTTAGTATTTCAAAAGTATTATCAATATACATGACGATATCATCTTGTAAAATATTAGTTAATAACTTATTTAGGAAATATTTATTTTGAACATAGTCTATTTTTTTTACAATATTTATAACATTATTTAATTTTTCTTTTGTCTTGTCCTCAATAAATCTAATAAAACTTTCTATAAATTTTTTTTCTTTTGATAATTCGCCTGCAAATGTATAAAATTCAGTAGTATAAGTTAATTGAAACCTTTGACCTAGTATTAGAAAGCAAAATAATGTTGAAATATAGTAGTCCTTGCTATAAATATTAATAAACATATCCTCATTCACAAAATTGTCAATGAAATATTCTAGTGCTTCGTTAGCTCTTTTTGTTAATAATATATTCCCCTTTATTTCACCAGTAGTCTCCTGTAAATCCTTATACTTATCGATAAATTCTTTATATTTTTGAAAAGTATTTAGTTTATCTTCATTTTTTACCGCGTAAGCACTGTAAGCAAAATATGGTTGCGAGTCATAAGAACCTCTTTTTTTTATAGAACCAGTATTTCCTGATTCATCAAAATAAATACTTATCATTTTTAACCTCCAATATACACTATATATTATATTAATATTTATTTAAAGTGTGATACTCGTTCTTTTTCAAACTCAAGAGAGTTATTTAATAGAGAAGATAATCCTTCAATATTCTGCTCAGCTAAATATTCCATATATTCAGCTCTATTTTCTTTAGAGATGATAAGAGGAGAATTCAGATATTTAATTCCTAAGTAGAGTAGAAGTAATCTTCCGCATCTACCATTACCATCACTGAATGGGTGTATTCTTTCAAATTGAATATGTGTATCTGCAAGGATACTTAATATTTCATTATCTTTGTCAGTATTATTTAATCGATAGTTAGTGTTATCTATCCATTGGCGTATTAGGTATGGTGTTTCGGTAGGTGAAGCAGTTTGGAATTCCGCCCCAACTATTGCATTTTGACTAGATTTAAAATTACCAGCATCGTGTTGTAATCTATCAACTAGATATTTGTGCATATTAAGGAGTAAGTCAATATTTAATTCTACATTATTATTAATATTATCAAATAGGAATTCAAAGGCTTGTTTGTGATTTTCTATCTCATAAAATTCTCTGATTCCTTTTCGAGAACTAGGTAGAGTGTTTTCTAGTATTATTGATACTGTTTCTGGTAAGGTGATGGTATTTCCTTCAATTGCACTAGAATGATAAGCCATTCTAATAAGTATATCATTTAGATAATCCTGAGTATATTTCAAAATTGTTCACCTTCTTACATTGTAAATTTTACTCTTCGGCAGCGAAGTTGGCAGGGTACTTTATGCCAAAAAGTTTATTTTGATTAATTTTTTTGAAAGAAAAAGCCTTAAAAATCAAGGCTTTTATCTATATATTTTACTATAGTATTATTCCCATTCGATTATACTAAAAGTCCTTGGGAAGTCAATTATAATAAGTATTTGTATTGATTTAATTTGCTATTGGAGACGATTTTGGAGACATTTTTAATGATTGATTTCCATAAAAGTCTACACTTGTTTCTTTTGGATGATTAAATTTAATTAAGCCAACCATATTATTAGTTATCTCTTTATCTAGTCCAGTCCATAAATGAGCATAGTGTTTCAATGTTATTTCAGGACTAGAGTGACCTAATCTTTTTGATACTATAAGAACAGAAGCATTTAATTCATTAATTAGGTATGATGCATGTGAATGCCTTAAGCCTTTAGCTTGAATTATAGGAACATCAGCTAGTTTTGCATACCTTTTTATTATTCTGGAAATTGTAGATTTAATCATAGGGTTACCATCATAACTTAATATAAATTTCATTTTTCCAAATTTAGCTTGTTTTTGCTTCCAATCTTTTAGTACTTTTATTGTATCTTCATCTAGTGATATTGTTCTAAGACCTGCATCTGTTTTCGTATGATTTTGACGATACCATTCATTTTTACTTTTAGCTATTAGCATATGATGAACACGAAGCTCTCTTTTGTTAAAGTCTATATCATCCCACCAAAGGGCAGTACCTTCATTAACTCGTAAACCAGTTGTATAGTATAGATATAGAAGTGTGAAACATAAATGTTCGTAAAAATCTTCTATATAAATGTTACTAAGAACTTTTTGGAAGTCTTCTTTTGTCCAGTACTGAACTATGGACTTTCCTTTTGGTATAGCTTTAACTTTGAGAGATATATTACTTTTTAAGAACTGCATATCAACAGCAAAACTCAATGTTCTTCTGAAAGTACCAAAAGTCATAGAAGCATATGCTTGTGAGAAGTTACCACCTTTATTAGATAGAAGCCACGTTCTGAAGTTTTGAACATCTCTTAATGAAATATCCTCTAATTTCTTTTTACCAAATCTTTTAATTAGCATATTTAAAGCTGGAGTTCTAGTAGAATATGTCTGTTGACTTACCTCAGATTCATAGTAGGGGAGATAAGTAGTATTCATAAACTGTTCATAGGTCATATCATAGTTGGAATAACCATTAGATTGAAGATAGTCATTTTTAACACGAATAGCCTCTATATAAGCTTCCTTAACAGAAGAAAATGGCTTTCCATCAGTACTTTTTCTAGATTTCTTTTTTATTCTTTTACCAGTTATATTATCAGTACCTAAACTAACTTCATAGTAAATTTTTCCATTATTATCAATATATACGTCTTGAAAATTTGTCTTTGCCATAAGTTACCTCTCTTTCTCTAGTAACTTAAAACCAAGAATCTCTTCAACAGCAAAGATAGGAACAGTACCTAATCTTTTATTGTTATATATAGTATATCCTGATTTTACCATTTTTATTTTAGCTTGTCTAATAATAGCTTTAGCAGTAGCTTCTGGAAATTGTAATTCATTAGTTAAATATTTGTAATCTATTGTTTTATTATTCATAAAATCCTCCTTAAAATCTATTTAATAGTAGAGGATACTTTTTTAATTTATTCATTTGTTATTACCACCTTTACTTCATATTATGTTATAATATAAAGAGTAGAAGAGACCGAAAAATTTCTACTATTTATATTAATGAGTCACTATTCTAAACTATGGTGACTTATTTTTTATAACATTCTAAATTGTTATCTTCTACTGAAATTGCATATTTTAATAGTTCTGATGGATTAATAATTTCTACACCATATCTTTCATAATCAAGAATATAATTACTAACATCATGTCTCTTTGATATAAGAATTTCTATAGCTTTCTTAAAAATTAAATCCTGTTTATTATTGTTCCTCATTTCTTTCTCCTTCTTTTGAAAAATTCTTTTATTATTAGAATTTCCTCCTCATTATTATCTTTAATAGAATAATTTGCAATATATTCTGGAGTAGGATATAGATTATATTTTTCTATTAAATTTTCTTTAATATCAATACCTTCATCAGGATTAATTATTCCTTTAGATTTTCTGTATATTCTTAATCCTTTAGGATATAAATACAATCTATTACCTTTAATAATTGACTTTTTACCAGATTCAGAATTATCTGTCTCATTCAATTCACTTGTATCTAAATTAGTTAGATAACTAACAACATAATTCGCAATTGAATCTTTTTCAGATAATCTTTTAGTTTTTGTAAATCCTTTTCCCCATAATTCTGCAAGATGAGAATTTTCTATATATAGTTTTTTAGGACTTTTTAAAAGAACATGAAGATGAAATTTACCATATTTTGCATGTGGTTCTATCACTGAAATATATTCTACATGCCCGTAATAGTGTCTAATTTTCTTTATAAAAATTTTAAAATCATTATATATTATATTTGGATCAGTGATAGTTTCTTTATAAGTTAAAGTTACCCACAATTCTTTTATACCACCTTTAAAATTATGTGCTATTAATCTTCTAAGTGTTCTCATAGTCCGTTTTAAGGAAGAGATATTAATATCTCTCGTGTCTCCTTTATTTATCATCTCCTTTATTTCTCCTGTAGAAATTACAGCATACTTTTTATTTGGAAGAACAAGAATAGATTGATTTCTAATTACATTGGAAATTTCAATCGTGTCTCCATAACTGTAGTATTTCACAATTCTTTTAGGAAAAATATTCTTAATATTATCAGATAAGTTTCTAGCCATACGGCAATCCTCCTTTTTAATGTTCTATTGTGTAGTATATATCAAGTTAAATGAATATTCCTTTCGAGGAGCAAAGCTCCTCGAAAAGCAATATTCAAATTACTTATCAGATTTTACTACAATGATTTTATCAGCTTTCACGGATAATTGATTTGAGAAATCACCATAAATAGTTGCTTTAGGATTTATCAATTTTACTTTTTGACCCAAGGTAAAGTTAGTGTCACTATTAGCATCTTCTATTTTTACTTTAATAAACTCTCCCTTATTTAAACTATTTTCTTCTCCATAATTGTGAAGGTCTTCACAAATTAATAGGTTATATCTAAACCCAACTGTAGCACCATCAACTTTAATAGGTTCTACTCTTGTAAATTGTAAATCAATCTTATCAAAGAATAAATCTGCGTTAAATGGAGCAAATTGTTTTAATTTCTTCATTGTTATTTTTCTCCTTTCTTCTAAATTTAAATAGCTTTTATAGTCATCAATTTAATTGGACTAATATTAATTTTTATTTTTATCACCCCCTAAATGTAGTTTAATTACTGCATATATTTTTTTATAATTTGAAAAAGCAGGAACACCAACAAAGATAGGCTCATTAGAATGTAAACTTACATACCCATACCCTAAATTACATTTCTTAAATAATATATCAGAAGAAGGGAAAATCATTTTTTTTCCTTCAGAAGATAAATTACCTAAACCAAGTTTAAAAGTATAATTGTCTCTAGCACCATTAGCAAATAAACTGCTATCTGGTCTTTGAGTTGAAGTAATTATATGAACTTTTTTACTTCGTCCCATCATAAGTATTTCAGCAATAATTTTTTGTATTTTATTCTTTTCAGAGTTAGAACTTGAAAAATATGAAATCATAGATGCAAGTTCATCAATAAAAATAATTAAAGGCGAAAAGTCTTCTGTATTTATTAACCTATTATTAAAAATTTCATAAATTTCTTTTAGTCCTATCATACAATTTGTATAACTGAAATAATTTTTACAATTATTAAATCTTTGAAAATGTTTATCTCCTTTAAAATCTAAAATATATACAGTAGATTCTTTATATAATAAACAAATCTTCGCTATCAGATATAGAGAAAAAGTTGTTTTACCAGAACCAGTCCCACCAGTTATTAAGTAGTGTGGACATGAAGTCAAAGTAATACTTATTTTCTTATTATCATCAATAGCATTTAGAATATTAATAGAAGTCTTCATCATGAAAATCTATCTCCTTAGTTTTTATTTCTTTATGTTTGCCGTAGTGTATAAAAGTAAATACCAAGTATCTATTTTTCTTGGCAACTTCTGTACAAAAAATAGGTAATTTTGGAAATATCATCATGTTGTGACAATAATTATTGAAAATATTTTTAATATATTCTGTATCTTGAATATCATTATTTTCTTTTTCATCTAATTTATATTGTATAGATACTTTATATAAACTAGTATTATCATATATAAGTTTAAGGAAATTATTATTTGTTATGTTTCTAATCCAAGTTATATTAACATATTGTAATTCTAATGCGAAATCAGGATGAGGAACATAAGGCTCTTGTCCATTTAATTTTCTATTTGCGTTAAAAGAATCAATGCTGTCTAAATAAATATTTTCCAAACGAGAATAGAAGTTAATACCCGAATGATTATTACTATTATCTAGTAAAAAGTTTATTAATGTATCAAAATAATCTACATCACGAATTGGCATATTATATTTCAATTTATTTTCCTCCTTCATTTTTTTAAAATATGTAAATAGCTTATCAGCAGTATCTATTAATAAATATAGTAACTTATTTAGTAAATTTCTTATTTTTACCATTGATTATTACACCTCCTTTCTGATTAAATCTATGATACTACAAATAGAAGGATTTTAAAGATAACTCTCTAAACTTAGATATATCAATACTTATCATGGTTTACATAATTAAATAGAGTAAAAGGTTATAGATAGTGGATGATAATTGATAACTAGATTTAACAAATTTTCAATTCTTTATGAGGTAATTATTTTCCTATAAAAAACACTTGCATTTTTTTTTTTTTTTTATGATACAATGGTCATCAGAAGAGCATAAAAAACAATTATTTTTTCATAATTAAATGAAGAAATTCATAATTTAATTATAGAAGAGATACTTTATGGAGGTATATATAATGAACAAAAATACAAAAAGAGTTTTATCGGCAATAACGGTTGCAAGTTTATCTGTAACATCATTTACAGGTAATATTCAAAATGTAGTTAATGCTAAAGAAGACAAACAAGAAGAAAATGCACTTTCAACAAATCGAGTAAATGCAGAAGTATTAGAAAATGAAGCTGGTGCAGTAATTCGTGTTAGTGCGTCTTCAAATGTTCAAAATGTTAAAACAACTTATTCAGTAGATACTGCAGGTAGTAAGGTTGTTTCTTTTGGAGATTTGAAAGCTGGAGAGGTGAAAGAAATTCAAGTTAATTTTGAAGAAGATTCAAATAAACTTAAATCTTTACCGAAAACTACTGCCGTGAGTGATAGAGTAGATTTTAATAAAGAGGTAAGAGGGCATAAAATTAAAGGTAGCGTAAGCTTTGAATATGATAATGGGGATACTGCTCCAGTAGTAACACCAACAGTGCCGACTACACCAACTAAACCAGTGGTAACTACACCATCAAATCCAACTGAACCAACTAAGCCAGTTGCTCCAGTGGTAACTACACCATCAAATCCAACAGCACCAACTAACCCAGTAGTAACACCAACGGTACCGACTAAACCAATTAATCCTAATGCTAAAAAAGTAAATCTAAATGTAAATGTACATGTAATCCTACGTGGTCAACCTCGTGTATTTACAGTAGGTATTTACGAAAATGTTGATGCTGGTACAAAAGTAACTCTTGAGCATGTAAGAGAAGTGCTTAAACAGTATAACTTTGAGGCGGATAAGTTAGAAGGTTTCCCTGCGGTATTAGACAAAGATTATGCAATTGATATAGATGTAAAAACTATTAATACTGTAGTACCAATGAAACCTATGATACCACTAAACCCTACTAAACCAGTTGCTCCAGTGGTAACACCACCCGAGCCAACTAAACCAATTAATCCTAATACTAAAAAAGTAAATCTAAATGTGAATGTACATGTAACACTAAGAGGTGAACCTCGTGTATTAACAGTAGGTGTTTATGAAAATGTTGATGCTGGTACAAAAGTAAGTCTTGAGTATGTAAAAGAAGTGCTTAAACAGTATAGTTTTGAGGCAGATAAATTAGAAGGTTTCCCTGCGGTATTAGATAAAGATTACACAGTAGATGTAGATGCTATCTCTACTAAAGAACCTGCTAAACCAGTTGCTCCAGTAGTGACAGATGTAGATTTTGAGGCTGGTATGCCAGCTAATGTTAAGTGGTCTCGTGCGCAACTTAAAGAGTGGGGATTCACATTTGGTAAAATTACAGGTAACTATGATGTAGATGGTGACCTTGGGGTATTTGACAACGATGACGCGTTAGACCCAGCTTATAGAAGTGGTAGAGCACACATGATTGATGATGTTACTAATGGTAAAATGGACTTTAACGATTTCAAGAATAACACTCCTCACGGGTATGCTTGGTACTCAGTAACAAAACCAGATGGTAATAAAGGGTATGCTATGTACTTATATGGTACTGATGGTAAATTCAATGACGGTCAAAAAGCTCGTTAATGTATAAGTAAATAATATTTAATAAGGTTTATAGACATTAGGTCTATAAACCTTATTTATTTACGTAAATTACGTTAGTGCTTTTTAGTTTTAAAAGGTTAAGAGAGTTGTTTTAATTTTAACTTACTTCTTGGTAAATTATATGCAAGAAAATAGATACTTTATAGATTAAGGAGAAATTTATTAATGAATAAAAGTAAAAACAAATTAAGTAAAGTAGTTAATTGTTCATTAGCTTTAAGTTTAGTAGGAACTGGTATAGGTTTAACGTCTTTAGTAGTACCAAAACATACTGTGTTAGCAGCTAAGAATCATGATGGGGTATGTCAGGTAGAAACAAAGAATGGGGAGTTAGTTTTTCAGGCAAATGGGACGAATGTGACTAAAAATATGAGGTTTTACCAATAATTCCATTAATGGTAAAACTGCAAGTTTTAGGAATCACTATTCTTTCAGAAAAGTGATATAAGTAATAGAATAAATATAAGAGTTTTATAAGAAAAATAGTATGTTGAATTTTGAAATGTAAAAGTGATACTATAATAGAAGAAAAAAGTTAATAGTATTATGTAATTTTAAATAAATTATTGATTAGGAAATTTAAGTTTTGATATAGGTGTAATTATTAAAGATTACAAAGTCAGTGGGGATTCAAGTATATATGTAACTAAATAAGATATTTGTAAGTGTAAACTTGTAATTGATAAGGTATTTACGTATCCTATGTTTAACTATAAATATAAGAAAGAAACTTTAATAATACGTAAGTATAATTTATTAAATGTTAAGATGAAATATTTTTATTTACTAGTTTAATTGAGATTTAAATTTGAGATTTATTAATGAGAATTATAAAAACCACTATAAATATTAATAGTGGTTTTGGAGACACTTTGGAGACAATCCAAAGTGTTTTTTATTGTTTTTAGTCTACATATAACCTTATAAATGCTGTTAAAATAAGGTTTCTCGGTTTAAGTTACCTTAGTATATTATTCCCATTCTATTGTTGCCGGAGGCTTACTTGTAATATCGTAGACTACGCGATTAACGTGAGCAACTTCGTTTACGATACGAGCTGAGATTTCTTCAAGTACTTCAAATGGAATATGAGCCCAGCTTGCTGTCATACCGTCGATACTTGTTACGGCACGAACTGCAACTGTGTAATCATATGTACGAACATCTCCCATAACTCCTACTGAGCGAATATCTGGAAGACATGTGAAGTATTGCCAGATTTCTCCTTCTAATCCACGTTTAGCGATAACATCACGTAAGATAAAGTCACTATCACGTACGATTTGAAGTTTTTCTTCTGTTACTTCTCCAAGAACACGAATACCAAGTCCTGGTCCTGGGAATGGTTGACGCCAAACGATTTCGTGAGGTAGACCAAGAGCTTCTCCTAATGCACGAACTTCATCTTTGAATAGAGTGTTAAGTGGTTCGATTAGAGAAAAACGCATATCTTCTGGTAATCCACCTACATTGTGGTGAGATTTGATTGTTTGAGCGTTTTTAGTTCCTGATTCAATGACGTCAGTGTAAAGAGTACCTTGAGCTAAGAATGGTACATCGTGAAGTTTAGCACATTCTTCGTCGAATACATAAACAAACTCATTTCCGATGATTTTACGTTTTTGTTCAGGATCGCTTACACCTTTAAGTTTTCCTAAGAATCTGTCTTTAGCATCTACTTTAATAAGATTCATGTTGAATCCACCGTCGATCTCTTTACTGAATGTATTCATAACAGATTCAGCTTCACCTTTACGAAGTAAACCGTGATCGATGAACATACAGATAAGTTGGTCTCCGATTGCTTTATCTAATAGAGCGGCAACAACTGATGAGTCTACACCACCAGATAATGCACAAAGAACTTTTTGATCTCCAACTTCTGCACGAATTTCTTCTATTTTCTCGTCGATGAAGTTTTGGATTGTCCAATCACCAGTACAGTTACATACGTTACGGATGAAGTTTCTAATTAAGTCATAACCGTATTCAGAGTGGCGTACTTCTGGGTGGAATTGGAAGCAGTAGAAGTTTTTCTCTACATTTTCAGCAGCTGCGATTGGACAGTTATCACTTGTTGCGACAACTTTGAATCCTTCAGCTAGTTCAACTACTTTATCAGAGTGACTCATTAATACTTGTTGAGAAGCAGGAGTACCTTCGAATAATTTAGCTCCTGGAGTTACATCAACATTGTGAGCTCCGTATTCTCTACTTGTAGCAGATTCTACTTTACCTCCTAATTTATGTTGCATAAGTTGCATTCCGTAACAAATTCCAAGTACTGGAATACCAAGGTTGAAGATTTCATCGTCAATAGTAAGAGAATTTTCTTCATAAACTGAGTTTGGACCACCTGAAAGGATGATTCCTTTAGGGTTCATTTTTTTGATTTCTTCAATAGAAATTTCATTGTCATGTAGTTCAGAATAAACACCAAGTTCACGTACACGGCGAGTGATAAGTTGGTTATATTGACTACCAAAGTCAAGAACTAATATAAATTCGTGTTTCACGGTTTTCCTCCTAAAATATACTTTTATTAATATAAACTATTATATCAAGAAGTTGAAGATATGTAAAATCTTAAATGTTAGAATTTTTGTGGATTTTTTTTGTAAAATATCGAATTTTCATCGAAAAAATGGTTAAAAACGAATTTTAAGTTTATGAAAGGGGTGGAAAATTCGTAAAATGAGATTTTAACTTTTTAAAAAAATAGATAATTTTGATTTATACGAATTATAGGCGAGAGAAAATTTTATAAAATTATTTTGGAAAATGTTATAATAAGTTTATAGAAAGTAGGAGGAAAAATAATGGTAAGAGCATATATTGGAACATATACGAAAGCAACTAGTGAAGGAATATATTTAGTTGAGTTATCTGAAGAAGGAAAAGTACTAGAAGTTAGAAATGTAGCAAAAGTTGACAATCCAACGTATTTAGCATTGTCTAATGATAATAAATATTTATATAGTGTATCAAGAGTAGATGGAAAAGGTGCTGTTACAAGCTTTGAAGTTGAAGAAAATGGTGATTTGAAAGAATTAACATCAGTTGCCCAAGAAGGGAATCCTCCTTGTTATGTAGAGTTAAACTCAGAGAAAAATACTTTATTATCTGCAAACTATCATTTAGGTACGATTGATAGTTATGCTGTTGAAAATGGTGAGCTTGTAAAACTCTTATCAACAGATCATCATGAAGGAAGTGGAGTACACGAAAGACAAGAGAAACCGCATGTGCATTTTTCAGGATTTACCCCAAGTGAAAAATATGTCTTTTCTTGTGATTTAGGAACTGATGAGATTACATCGTATAAGCTTAATGAAGGGGTTTTAGAAAAGGTAGCTACTTTTAAAGCTAAAGGTGGAAGTGGAGTTCGCCACATAGTATTTAGTAGTGACGAAAAACAAGCTTTTGTTATGACAGAACTTACTAGTGAGGTAATTGCTTTTGATTATGATGGAGAGGGGAACTTAACAAATCCAACATATTATCCTACATTACCTGAAGGTTTTTCATTAGAAAATAAAGGTAGTGCGATAAAAATTTCAAATGATAATAGATTTATCTATGTTTCTAATAGAGGACAAGATGCTGTAGTTGTTTTTGAAAATACAGAATCAGGTCTAAAACAGCTTCAAACTATCAGTACTGAAGGAGAGGGGCCTAGAGATTTTGATCTTTCAAAAGATAATACTTTAGCAATTGCAACAAATGAAAATAGTGGAACAATTACTGTGTACACTGTTAATAAGAAAACAGGAGAACTAACTGTTGTTGCTTCTAAGGTAGTTGTACCTGAGGCAGTTTGTGCCAAGTTTATATAGAAAAATACCTAAGGTGAGGATGGCCTCATCTTAGGTATTTCTTTTATGAATTTCTTTTTTTAACGACGAAGAATGGTGCCCCAAAATTACAATATTCTAGTATGTAATCTTCAAGGTTGTTTATGTTCTTAGGATTATTGTTATCCTTTGTTAAAATGAATCCAGTAAGTCGTAGTTTCTCATGAGAAATATCTCCTACGATATATGGTTTATTTTTTAACACATCTACTAGTTTTTCTTCAAATGTTTCTTTTTGAAAGGCATCTTTAAAGTTGTAAACAAGCTCATAAATTGTACCATCAACTTCGAAAACTAAATTGTTTTGCTCCATATTTAATCCTTTCTAACAACTTGTCTCATAACGTATAGTGCTGCGAAAACAAGTGTGTATATTGCAAGTATACCCGTAGCGAAGTATTTCGTACGATCTATTACAATAGTAGTTTTTTCGTAATTATCTTTCTTATCAAAGTTATCATCATTGATGAAGTTTGATTTGATTTTTGCCAGGTTTCCTGTATTATCGTTGGAACTAAAATCAGAGAATACTGTTCCTTCATTTGCAGAAATTGTTTCGTATTTTTGGAATAAAAGTATTTTTTTATTCATTAGAAGGTATGTTACATCTTTTATCGAATGTTTTTCATAGAATAAGTCGTAAATATCTTCATTGAAAGTAATACGTTCATTGTTTATAGTATATGTTCCCGCTTTAAGGGCTAGTTTGTAGTTATAGTTTGAGAATAGATAATCGTAAGTTTTTTGAAGTTTATCAAAATAAGTAGCTTTATCATCGCTTTGGTTTAATACTGTGATAATTAATTTAGTATTACCACTGTAAGCGTAAGTTACACTATTTTTGTCAGAGTAATCTAAACCTAAAACTCTAAACTTATCGGATTCTTTAAACTCAACACTATTGTTAATTTTTTCTCCAGATGCTAAAGTATGTTCTGGATTCTTTGTAATTTCTGTAATTTCAGGATAATTTTTTAGAATTAAGCTAGTAAGATAAGAGATATTCTTCGCAGTACTAGTATTATTACCATTGTTATCTAGTGATTCCACTTTTGTGTCATGTAGTGACATAGTAGCTAATGTTTCTTTAGCTTTATCAAGAGTTACGTTAAAGTGAGTGAAGACAGCTTGATTAAGACCATTAGAATTTTCATTTTCTAATAGTAAGATTGCATCTTTAACTGTAATTGATGATTCTATTTTGTATTTAGATAGAATGTCGTCTCCACTAGCAATACTAATTTTATCTTCTAGAGTTATTTTTTTATTTTTTAAATTGTTAGTAAGTAGATAAAGTGCAAGGTAGTTTGGTAATTTACCTACTGATACTTTTTCATTTTCTCCACGTTTAGAAATGATTTTTCCCGTGTTTAATTCCGAAACTACAAGATGAGCATTAACATCACTTAAGTTTGTTACTGCGTTGTTATCTAGAAAGTTATCATCAGCTTTCGAGAAGTTTGGAACTAAAAATACAAGAAGTAAAATCAAAATACCAATTTTTTTCAATCTCATTATTTAAAATCCTTTATTTTAAAATTGTTTAATTTAGAATATTAACATAAAATTAAAATTCCATTTAAACACGTACCTTTTAGTATATTACAAAATAGCGAAAAATTCCAATAAGAAGAAAGGGAAATTTTAGAATTTTTAATCTGAAGCATGTAGTATAAAATTATGTTTAACATAGAAAAATTTGAAAGTATTAGATTACATGTTATAATTAGATGATATTTGATTAAATTAAGAGAAAGTTGAGATTTAAGATGAAATACGATGTGATTGTGATAGGTCTTGGTAGCGCAGGGCTTATGATAGCGGATAGGCTTAATGATAGTGGTTTAAAAGTATTAGTTCTTGAGCAAAATAGACGTGCAGGAATAAAACTGCTTTTAACAGGAAATGGTCGTTGTAATGTTATGAGTAGTGACAATGCTGAAGATTTTGTCGCAGCTGTTCATAATGGTAGATTTTTAAGAAGTGCATATCATAAATATAATGTTAAGAAGTTTTTTGATAAGCATAATTTGAAATTAAAACA
>ERZ773211.122-NODE-122-length-18569-cov-4.40569_pt1 | contig 18569 bp, 14 predicted proteins | sample MGYA00511914_ERZ773211 | MGnify/ENA primary metagenome ERZ773211 (study PRJEB29015, sample SAMEA2738163) | human oral metagenome | biome: human oral; feature: human-associated habitat; material: saliva | place: China | collected 2242 ...
CGAACGTTCGTTAACAGTGATATTAATTTACCATAGCTTTTTATTCTTTGCAAGTATTTTTTGTAACTTTTTTTATATTTTATAAAAAAGTGTTTTGAAGCACTCACTTCAAAACACTTTTACACTCACACTATCTTGAGCTATTGTTTTCGATAGGTTAGTTGACAATAACGTTCATACCACAAGTCAACATACTCTGGTGAAAATGGACCTTTTTTATTATTAATCCAATCGACTAGAATCTCCACATTCGCTTTCAAAATTTGATCAATCTCTTTTGAATAATGCATTTGTCGGCGGTGTTGTTCATATTCGTCGACATCTAATAGTCTTTTTTCACCATCTGGGAATATTTTAATATCTAAATCATAATCAATGTATTTTAACGCTTCTTTATCTAACACATAGGGAGAAGCAAGATTACAATAGTAGGATATCCCTTTTTGACGAATCATGGTTACTACATTAAACCAGTAATGCTTATGATAGTAAAGTAAAGCTGGTTCTCTTGTTAGCCAACGTCTTCCATCCGCTTCAGTCACTAATGTATGGTCATTGCAAGCGATAATTGCTTGATCACTTGTTTTTAAAACCATACTATCTCTCCACGTACGATGAAGACTGCCATCATGTTTATAACTCTTGACAGTGATGAATTCTCCTTCTCTTGGATTTTGCATCACGAGTCCAACCTTCTATATCGATTTTAGAAAAGCTCCCTTTTCTTTATATACATATTCGATTGTAGTATAGCATATTTCATCGCTCGTGTGAATATCTAGTAACTATTATTCTTCTTGTAACCTAACATGTTCCCATAATTTCATTTGCACTTTCGAAAAAGGGATTTTAATAAATTCTTCTGCTTCTATCCATCTTAATTCTCTTCCGTTTATTTCTTCAACTATTCGCTTTGAATCAATGTTATATTTCGTTAATTCAATTTCCCATTTTTGGTGACTAAAAATATGTTTTACTTCCCCTTTGATTTTTTTAATTTTTTGAACCTTCATTTGATAGATCGATTCAAACTGTTTTTCCATCGGGATATTTTTATTAGGATATTCTTCTACTTCCTCTGCTATTTCTTCCAACAGACTCAATTGTTTTCTTGTTGGGGTATAATCTCTAATTAATGGAAAATGCCAAAATCCACTTAATAAATCTGCGTAAGTATTTTTCTCTAGTAGATATTGTCCTTTTTCATTTTGTATAACAAATGCCTGCCACTTCATTGGAACTGGCTTTTTCTTTGGAATTTTCACCGGATATAAATGCATTGTTCCGTTTATATATGCAGCACTAAATTCTTTTACCGGACTATCTTCTGGATGTGGTGTTACTGGAGATTCAATATCTGACCCTAAATCCATTAACGCTTGGTTAAAGTCACCAGGTCGTTCTTTTGAAATAATTTTTTCTGCTACAGCTTGAAATACTTTTCTATTAGTTGGATTACCGATATCTAATCCAATTTCAAATAATCGACTAATTACCCGCATTAAGTTTCCATCCACTGCTGGTTCAGGTAAATTAAAGGCAATACTAGCAATCGCTCCTGCTGTATACGGACCAATTCCTTTTAATGTTTGAATTTCTTCCATTGTACTTGGAAACTCACCGCTATATTGGTCGATAATTTGTTGAGCTGCTTTTTGCATATTTCTGACTCTTGAATAGTATCCTAATCCTTCCCATACCTTTAATAAGGACTCCTCCGGTGCATTTGCTAAAGATTCAATTGTTGGGAATGTTTCTAGGAAACGATGGTAGTACGGAATCACTGTATCGACTCTTGTTTGTTGCAGCATTATCTCACTCACCCATATATGATAAGGATTATTCGAATGTCTCCACGGTAAATCTCTCTTTTCTTTGTCGTACCATGCTAATAGTTTTTCCTGAAATGAAGCAATTTTCTCTTCAGACCACATTTTAATTCCATATTGTTCTAAATCCATTCTTCACTCTCCCATTTCAACTTTTCAATTGCTTCATCTATAGCAGAACTACTGAAACCTTTTTGATATAATTTTCCTTTTAATTGATACCAAACTTGTGAATCAGTCTCTTCATATTTAGAAAGTAATGTTTTCAAAATTCGCTCTCCTTGTTTCATCACTAGTTCTTCTTCATTCTCTTCTTGCTTTTCAAATGTCAATTCTGAAATCACAGATTGTACGATATCTAAATCATATCCTCTTTGCATTAAAAAGCCATACACTTTTCGTTTCACTGTCTTAACAGGTGCATTTCCTTGTCGGTCGACATATTTTTGCGCAATTTCTATTGCTTGATCTAATTGTATTGCTTCATCAAACTCCGCTAAAGCTTTTTGAATCATAGAATCATTCACACCTTTTTTCTTTAATTCAAACGCTACAGCTTTTGGGCCCTTTTTCTGTAATAAAAAATTTTCTCGTACATAACTTTCTGCATAAAACTGATCATTGACAAATCCATGATCCATCAATTGTTGCAAAACCTGATTAATTACTTCATCAGATACTTCTAACTTTTCGAGCTTTTCATATACTTCTTTAGCTGTTCTTAGCTTGAAGTTTAAAAAATGCAATGCTTTTTGATAGGCATTTTGATACTGTGTTTCTTGTTCAATTTCACGGATTGTATCTTGCGTTAATTCGGTTCCTTTTGTTAATGCAAACTTTAATAAAGTTGCTTCATCTACTCCAAAGGCAAATTCATCATTTATGTAAATATTAAAACGATTTTGTTTTTTCTTTTGCACTTCAATTTTAGTAATTCGCATGATGCTCCTCCGTTCTTTTTTATTATTGTAACAAAAAAACATTACTTATCCAAAAAATCCTGTTCGCATTTATAATAGCAAACAGGATTTTCATTTACATTATATTTAGTATCCTTGAGGATTATTTTTTTGCCAATTCCAAGAATCACGAACCATGTCGTTTAAGTCTTTTTCAGCAACCCAACCTAGAACTTCTTTTGCACGAGTTGCATCGGCATAACAAGTCGCAATATCTCCCGCACGGCGTGGACAAATTTTATATGGAATCTCTACATTATTTTCTTTCATAAATGCATGAACTAAGTCTAATACACTGTAGCCAATTCCAGTTCCTAAGTTATACACCTTTGCTCCAGGATTTCCGATATTATCTTTCACCGCAAGAACATGACCTCTTGCTAAATCCACAACGTGAATATAATCTCGAACCCCTGTCCCATCATGTGTATCATAATCATCCCCAAAAACACTTAGCTGTTGTAATTTACCAACTGCTACTTGTGTAATATATGGCATTAAGTTATTTGGAACTCCATTTGGATTTTCCCCAATTAAGCCACTTTCATGAGCGCCAATTGGATTGAAATAACGCAAGTTCGTTACAGACCATTCTTTATCAGAAAAAGCAACGTCATTTAAAATTTGTTCTAACATTACTTTTGTATATCCATAAGGATTTGTCGCACTTGTTGGCATTTCTTCTTTAAACGGTACTGGATTATTCATTCCATAAACCGTTGCACTTGAACTGAAAACAATATTTTTCACTCCAAAGTTTCTCATGACATCTAACAACACTAATGTACCTGTAATATTATTATGATAATATTCTAATGGTTTTACTACAGATTCTCCTACTGCTTTAAAACCTGCAAACTGAATGACACAATCAATTTTTTCTTTTGAGAATACTTCTGTTAAAAAGTCATGGTCTAAAATAGAACCTTCATAAAATGGAAATTCTTTTCCTGTAATCGTTGTTAATCGTTTTAATACTTCAGGTGAACTATTAGAAAAATCATCTAATATAACAACTTCATACCCTGCTTTATCTAATTCTACTACTGTATGAGAGCCGATATAACCTGCTCCCCCTGTAACTAAAATAGCCATTGCTATTCCTCCTTATACTTTCATAATACGTCTTCTATATGATCTGGTTGTAATGTTAAAATACGTGGACCATCTTTTGTAATCGCTAATGTATGTTCAAATTGGCAACTTAATCCACCATCCAATGTGTGAGCTGTCCAACCATTGCTTTCCATTTCTGATTTCCAAGTTCCAGTATTTACCATTGGTTCAATTGTAATAACCATTCCTTCTTTTAAGCGAAGACCTTTTCCAGGCTCACCATAGTGAGGAACCGCTGGACTTTCATGAATCGTTGGTCCAATTCCGTGTCCGATAAATTCACGAACAACTGAGAACCCTTCTTTTTCAACATATGTTTGAATCGCATGACCAATATCCCCAATACGATTGCCCACTTGTGCTTGTTGAATGCCTAAATATAATGCATTTTTTGTCACCTCATATAAACGATCTAATTCCGGAGTAGTTTCACCAACAATATAACTCCAGCAAGAATCAGACAAAGCTCCTTTTAAGTCTACGCAGAAATCAACTTTTACTAGATCACCTGATTTCAATGGTTTACGACGAGGAAAACCATGACAGATTTCGTCATTAATACTTGTACAAGTGGCATATTTATATCCTTCATATCCAATTTGAGGAGCTGAACCACCTGCTTCTTCAATTTTCTTTTGAACAAATTGGTCAATTTCCCAAGTTGTTACTCCCGGTTTAATAAAGTCTCGTAATGCAACGTGAATAGATGCTAATAAAGCACCTGACTCATTCATCGCTTCAATTTCACGATTTGATTTTAATGTAATCATACTTCAATTCCTTTCTTTTGAACTCTACAACATTATAGCATAGCTTTTTAGAAAATGTTTGAAATAAAATAAATTCCAACCATTTCTTTTTATTTTCTTAATCTTTTTAAAAAAACTTTTAAAAAGCAAAACGAAGTTACTAAAATCGTAACTTCGTTTTACCTCTTTGGGAGAAAAGATATAAGGGAAAAGCTAAATAATGGCTAAAATAATGAAGTTCAAAATGAACAATCCTGTCGCTACCCATAAAATTGGGTGAACTTCTTTAGATTTTCCAGTTAATGTCTTAATGAAGCAGTAGAAGATGAAGCCTGCTGCAATTCCGTATGAAATGCTGTAGCAAAGAGCCATAAAGATTCCTGCAAAGAATGCTGGTACTGCTTCGTCTAAATGATCCCATTGTACATCTGCAAAAGATGATAACATCATAACCCCTACAATAATTAACGCTGGAGCTGTTGCTGCTGCAGGAACGATTCCAACAAATGGTGCTAATAATGCTGAAGCGGCTAATAATACTGCTGTAGTTACAGCTGTTAACCCAGTACGACCACCTGCTCCAATCCCTGCTGCACTTTCTACATAAGTTGTTGTATTACTTGTTCCGAAAATTGCCCCGATTGAAGTTCCAATCGCATCTGCGAATAAAGCTTTATCCATTTTAGAAGAAAAGCCTGAACCTTCTTCTAACATTCTTTCATCTTCTGCTGAGAATATTCCAGTCTTACGACCTGTTCCAATAAATGTTCCTAATGTATCAAATGTATCTGATAAACTAAATGCGAAAATTGTCATTAATACTAATGGTAATTTTGCAGGATTTGAGAATAATTTACCCATTCCATCAGGGCCAAATGCTGCAAATAATGTTACTTGTAAATCTGAGAATGCTGAAGCTAATGAATTTTGAGACCAATTCACTGTTGATAAATCAACCACACCCATTGGAATTGCTAATAAAGTTGTAGCAATAATTCCAATTAAGATTGCACCACGAACATTTTTAATTACTAACAATACTGTAATAAACAATCCAATTAATGCTAATAATGCATCACTTTGAGTAAAGTTCACTAATGAAGGAACTACACCACCATTAGAGGTAACAGAGAAAATTCCACCTTTAAAAGCTTCTGTAGTTGATTGAAATGGTTGATTATTAATTGTTGTAATTGTTTTAGCATCTGTTAAGAAACTTAATAAGTTTGCATTTTTCAATCCGATATATGCAACGAATACCCCAATTCCTCCACCAATTGCATGTTGCATGCTCACTGGAATTGCTTGGATAATCATTTTACGAATTTTTGTTACAGTAATGAAAATATTTAATAATCCACAAATAAATACCATTGCTAATGCTTCTTGCCAAGAAAAACCTAATCCAAATACTACTGTAAATGTAAAGAATGCATTCAATCCCATCCCTGGTGCTAATGCATAAGGTACATTTGCAAATAGCCCCATCACTAATGTACTTACTACAGAAGCAATAATGGTAGATAGGAATACTGCCTGGAATGGCATACCTGTTTGACTTAGAATACTAGGGTTTACGAAGATGATATATGACATTGCAAAAAATGTCGTAAGACCTGCTAAAAGTTCCGTCCCAAAAGTTGTATTATTTTCTTTTAATTTAAAGAAATTTTCCATAAAGTTTCTAGCTCCTTTTTGTTTTTTATTAAGAACGAGGTTAGTATACTTCATTATTGATAGAAAATCAATATAAAATACGTATGTTTTTATTTAGTTATTAAATAAATGTACGGATTTTAAAATAATATTTTATTTTTCATAGCAATATCACCTTTTAAAAGCAAAATAAAACGAACAACTGACACCTTTAACGGTGAAAGTTGTTCGTTTGGAGAGAGATGACTATTTTTCTGCGTTCCACACTGGGAAGTATTGTCCTGGTCCAATTTCATTCATTTTCTTCGCTACATCATCTGCTTGGAATAATGCTACAATTTTTTTGTATGTTGGATTATCAGCATCTTTTGCATTTGCAGCAATGATATTGAAACGATCTTTTGGAATTGTATCTAAGTGATCAGCATCTGTGAAGATATAATCTTCAACTTTTAACCCTGCATCTTGAGCCATTGAACCATTAATTGAAGCTGCATCTACATCTTGTAATAAACGAGGTGCTTGTGCTGATTCTGCTTCAATAATTTCTAAATTACGTGGATTGCTTGTAATATCAGCTAGAGAGGCTTTTGTTCCTACTCCATCTTTTAATGTAATTAATCCTTCTGTTTCTAATGCTACTAAAGCACGACCTTGGATAGCTACTTCTTTTGGTACTAATACTTTTGCATTTTCAGGTAAATCTTTTAATGATTTATATTTTGTTGAGAAGTAATATAATGGCACGATAAATGTTGTTCCGATTTCTTTAATATCTGAACCTTTATCTTTATTCCATTGCGCTAAATAAGCACGGTGTTGGAAGGCATTTAATTGAACAGAACCTTCTTCTAATGCTGTATTTGGTAATACATAGTCGTTCATTTCTACAACTTCTAAATCAATATTTTCTTTTTTAGCTTTTTCAGCAACAAAATCCCAAATTTCATGAGCAGCGCTACCTACAACGGCAACTTTAACATGTTCTGCTGGTTTAGTTTCTTTTGCTGTTTCTTGTTTACTTGTTTGATTTCCGCAAGCTGCTAATGTCACCGCAGCAACTGCTGTTAAAAATAAATTTCTTAATTTCATTTAAATTCCTCACTTTTGTTTTTCTAAATGTCACGTGATACAAATGGTACTATACCGAATTATTACAGTCGGGTCAACGGAATTTGACCGATTTCAGCATTGTTTATTTTTACTAGTTGTTAAAGTTAAAAACTATATTTCTATCACATCAACATTTACAAGCTATAAAAAGTCTTTTTTTTTTAAAAAAAAGACTTTTTATATAGCTGTAGTGATAGAATCTGCAAAGCAGACTCTATCACAGGAAATTTTGAGACCAAGGCTCAAAATTTAGCCATGAAACCGAAGGTTTGCTGGCGTCCTAGCTATATTAAAAGTGTTTTTAAAAATTCTTTATTTAGTCTTTGTCCAAGCCCATTCCTCTCATAATTGCTTTTGCAATTTCAACGAATGGAACAATTGAGAATGCCGCTGCTAACACAATTAACCATTGTTCTAAAGTCAACACTGTCACACTAAACACAGTCGTTAAACCAGGAACAACTAAAACAGATAATAACATTAAAGCAGACACAACAATCGCAATGTTGAACATTTTATTTTTAAATACTCCAACAGTTGCTAAAGATTTATAAACAGATTTCACATTAAACGCATGGAATAACTGAATTAACCCTAAACTTGCAAATGCCATTGTTTCACCAGTTGGAACTCCCCAACCAGCTATATGAGTCGCATACCAATAGACGAATAAAGTAACTCCACCTTCAAAGAAACCTTGATAGTAAATACTTGGTAATACCCCATTTGATAAGAAGTTAGAACTCTTACCACGAGGTGGATGTTTCATAATATCTGCTTCTGCATCTTCCATTCCCAAAGTAATCGCTGGGAATACGTCTGTTACTAAGTTAATCCATAAAATATGAATTGGTTCAAGAATTGACCAACCAGCCATTGTGGCAATAAATAAAGTCATTACTTCCCCGAAGTTTGCAGATAATAAATATTGAACTGCTTTTTGAATGTTCGAGAATACTTTACGTCCTTCTTCTATTGCAACAACGATTGTTTCAAAGTTATCATCTGCAAGAACCATATCACTAGCACCTTTAGACACTTCAGTACCAGTAATACCCATTCCTACACCGATATCTGCTTGTTTTAGAGATGGAGCATCATTGACACCATCACCTGTCATTGAAACAACTTTTCCATCTGCTTGCCATGCTTTTACAATACGAACTTTATGCTCTGGAGATACACGAGCATATACGGAGTAATCTTCAATCGTACGAGCTAATTCTTCATCAGAAATTTCATTTAATTCAGCACCTGTTAAGACACCATCTTCTTGATCAGAACGTAAAATTCCTAAACGTTTTGCAATCGCTTGAGCTGTATCACGGTGGTCACCTGTAATCATCACTGTACGAATGCCTGCTTCTTTTGCCACTTGAATCGCTAAAGCTGCTTCTTTTCTCTCAGGGTCAATCATTCCTACTAATCCTGCAAATACAAAGTCAAACTCAACTGATTCTGAATCCATTGTTTCTGGGATTTGGTCAATGTATTTATAAGCAATGGCTAATACACGTAAAGCTTGAGTCGCCATTTCTTTATTTAAACGAGCTAATGTATCACGGTCTTCTTGAGTCATTGGGCGAACTTGTCCGTGTTCTTCAATATGAGTTACTTTTTCAAGTAACATATCTGGAGCACCTTTTGCCGCTACTAAATAGTTTCCATCTTCTAATTGATGAATCGTTGACATTATTTTACGAGTTGAATCAAATGGCACTTCCGCTACACGTGGATGTTTTTCTAAATCAACACGTACATCGTACCCTTTATCTAATCCAAATTGAACCATTGCGGTTTCAGTTGGATCCCCAATTAATTTTTCTTCAGAAAATTTAGTATCATTTGCTAAATTCATCATACGAACTGCAGAAATTGATTCGTTCATTTCTTCGTGTGCATCATGAATTTCATTATTAAATACCATTTTTTCAACAGTCATTTGGTTCAATGTTAACGTACCTGTTTTATCTGAACAGATAACTTCTACACCACCTAAAGTTTCAACGGCTGGCAATTTACGAACTAATGCATGACGGCTTGCCATTTTTTGAGTTCCTAATGCTAAAATAATTGTTGAAATAGCAGGTAAACCTTCTGGAATCGCCGCAACCGCAATAGCAATGGCTGTTAATAACATATGAGTCCATTCGTATCCACGAATTAAACCAATTCCGAAAATGATAACGGCAATGACTAAAATCATAATCGTTAACCATTTACCTAAAGCATCTTGGTTTTCTTGTAACGGAGTTTTACTTTCTTCCGTGTTGGCTAACATATGGGCAATTTTACCAACTTCAGTATCCATACCTGTTGCAGTAACAACCCCTAATGCACGTCCATAAGTTACATTTGTACTCGCAAATGCCATATTTGAACGGTCACCAATACCCACATCTTCCCCTTCAGGAATAACTAAATCTTTTTCTACCGGAACAGATTCCCCTGTCAAGGCAGCTTCTTCGATTTTAATCGTATTGACTTCTAATAATCGCATATCGGCAGGAACGACATCTCCCGCTTCTAATACAACGATATCTCCAACTACAATTTCTTCTCCTTTTACATGAAGATGTTCACCATCACGTAAGACTGTCGCAACTGGAGAAGCCATTTTTTGTAATGCTTCAATTGCTTCTTCTGCTTTTGATTCTTGGATTACTCCTACAATTGCATTTAAGATAACAACGGCTAAAATTACAATAGCATCCGTTGGATCTGGAGCTCCTTCATGGGCAAAAAATGAGATAACAGCTGCTGCAAGTAAGACAATAATCATGAAGTCTTTAAACTGATTAATGAATTTTTGCAGTAAAGTAGTCTTCTCACCTGCTTGTAAAGCATTCGGACCGTATTTTTCTAAACGTTCTTTTGCTTGAGCAGAAGTTAACCCTTCTTTAGTAGATTGTACACTTGAAAGAACTTGTTCTTCCGTTTGTGTGTATGCGGCTTGTTTTGTCAAAGTCGACACTCCTTTATATTTTTTATCCCCATAAAAAAAGACTTATACTACTTCAAGGACTTGAAAATAGCATAAGTCTCACTAATTAAGATAATACCAGCGAAACAGGTTCACTTGTTGTTGATATTACCACAACTTTCGTTGCAAGTTACTCCCTTATGGAGATGTTGAATTTATAAGATACTATACCAAAGGCAGCTTAAAAAATCAAATAATTTAAGAAATTATAGGAAACAATCTTTACCCTTTATACTCACGAATAACCTTCATAAACGCTTCACCATAAGTCTCTAGTTTTTTCTCCCCAACTCCACTAATTTGTAAGAATTCTCTATCCGTCGTTGGTAAATGACGACAAAATTCTTTCAGCGTTTTATCTGAGAAGACTAAGAATGGTGGAACATTTTGAGCAAATGCTAAATCCATACGAATTGAACGTAATCGGTCATACAAGACTTCATCAAATGGCGCATTGTCTTGTACTTGGTGTTGCTGAATGGCGTCTGGTTTTTGCAGAATTTGTGCCACAATTGATTTCACTTTGATTTTCTCACGATTTTTCAATGCTTTCTTTCCTAAATCACTCACTTGTAAAATCGGATATTGTAAGCCTTCTGTTTCGATATAGCGATCAGCAATTAAGGAAGATATAAATTCTTTTAACACTTTATCAGAATAATCTTTCATAATTCCGTAAGTAGATAATTGGTCAAAGTGTAGAGCCTTCATTTCAGCTCGTTTACTTCCTCGTAACACTTCGGATACTTTGCTCATTCCATATCTTTCTTTCATACGAATAATACAGGACAAAATCATTTGAGCTTGTGGCGTTACGTCTGTTAACTCCACTTTATTTAAGCAGTTCGTACAATGCCCACAATCTTCTGGAATATCTTTTTGTCCAAAATAATCTAGCATAAACCCTCTTAAACAACGAACTGTTCTACAATAATCTATCATCTCATTGAGTTTTGCCATTCCAACTTTATCCCCATTTTGCTTCACTAAAAATTTATTAATAATAATATCTTTTGCCCCGTATAATAAAATACATTCCGCAGGCTCCCCATCTCGACCAGCTCGTCCTGCTTCTTGATAATAACTTTCGATATCTTTAGGCATATTGTAGTGAATGACTTTTCGCACATTAGACTTATCAATCCCCATTCCAAATGCATTCGTTGCTACAATAACATCAATACGGTCAAATATAAAATCTTCTTGTACTTTACTCCTAGCTTCAGGGCTTAATCCTGCATGATACCAATCCGAAGCAATCCCCTTCTTTTGTAATTTATCACAGACTTTTTCGACTTCTTTGCGAGTATTACAAAATACAATAGTTGGTTCCTTTTCCTTGATTAACTCTAGTAGACGGCTCATTTTATCCCTTGGTTCTTCCATTCCAAAATATAAATTTGCACGGTCAAAACTCGTCACAACTTCAAAAGGATGTTGTAATTTTAATTGTTGCTTAATATCCATTCGAACTCTTGGAGTAGCAGTTGCGGTAAAAGCTGCCACAATGGGACGAGTAGGAAGTTGTGCCACAAATGTATCGATATTTTGATAACTCGGTCTAAAATCTTGCCCCCACTGAGAAATACAGTGCGCTTCGTCAACTGCAACCATACTAATCTGAATTCCTTGCATCATCTCTAGAAATCCTTCTTGTTCAAAACGCTCTGGAGCAACATACAATAACTTCACTTCGCCACGTTGTAATTGCTCAATCGCTTGATAATACTCGATGGAAGTCATAGCACTATTGAGTAGAATCGCTTGGATTCCCATTTCTTTTAACGAAGTCACTTGGTCATACATTAAAGAAATTAATGGAGATACCACAATTGTGATTCCATCTAACATTAAGGCTGGAACTTGGAAACAAATCGACTTTCCAGCAGAAGTTGGCATAATCGCTAGGACATCTCTTTTAGATAAAATTGTTTCAATAATTTCTGCTTGAGCAGGTCTGAAGCTATCATATCCATAATAATGTTTTAAAATTTCTTCCTTATTCATCTACTTCCCCCTCTCTTCTAATAAGTGTATTAGGTCTTGCATCTCTTCCATCGATAAAGCATAGACATCTAATGAAAAAATTTCTGGTGTTATTTCTTCAATATAAGCATCTTCTAATGTGTCGATTGTTATTTCTAAATCTAGCTTTTCTTTTAAAAGTGATAATTGACTTCTTTCTAACAATAATTGTGTTCCGTGTAAAGTTGTTTTTTCTATCGTTGATAATTCTAATAATTGTCTAAATTGTTGAGACTTCTCATGATAATGTGCCACCATTTTTTGTCGATGTTTTTCAAACAAGCCATTTTGGATAAATAGCGCTAATGTTTTTTGCATGAGTAAATTCGAGTCAAAATCCAATAATTGCTTTCTTTTCTCAAATCCCTTTATAAAGGCATTTGGCAGCACGACAATTCCCATTTTAAAAGCAGAAAATAAAATCGATGAAAAAGATTTTACATAGATAACTCTTTCATTCGTATCAAAATAATGTAATGGCGTTGCGGTTCCTCGTTCGTAATCCGCCATATAATCATCTTCAATAATATAAACTTGATATTTTTCTGCTAATTCCACCATTTTCCTTTTCACACTATCCGGATAACTCATTCCAAGTGGATTATGGAATCTAGAAATCGTATAAAAATAACGAATAGTACCACTTTGAAAAATTTGTTCTAACTTTTCTAATGAAATCGTGTCTTGTGTTTGTTCTCGTTCAATCATTTGATACGGAATTTCTAATTCCTTCACTAATTGATTCATACGACTATATGTCGGTTGTTCTAACAACAGTCCACCTGTACTAATCAGTTGCAGTAAAATATATAAGGCTTGTTGTGTCCCCGTTGTAATGGATAATTGACCTTCCTTTGCATACACTCCATAACTTTCTAATAAAGGTACCATTGCTTCAATTAATTCTCGGTCTCCTCTGACGGATTCCCTCTGATTACTAACACCTTCATAATTTGCCATAACCGATTCATTCAAACATTTTCTAAAATCTTCAATCGGAAATTGCAACGGATTTGGCAACCCAATTTTTGTCGTATTTCGAACGGGTACTCGATTTTTCAATACATAATACCCACTCTTTTCAACTGGATAAATTAAACTTTCTTCCTTTAAGAGATGTAATGCTTTTAAAATCGTATCTTTATTACACTCATACCGTTGAATCATTTCACGAATGGAAGGAAGTCGATCTCCTTTTTTATAAATGCCATCTTCAATTTGTTGACGAATTTGAAGACTCACTTCTTGATATTTAAACATGACACACCTCACTATCTGTACCGGTACAATTCTTCTCGGAAAATATTGTACCTTATCCCATCCTGAATTACAATGAGTTCAACTTCTAAAAATAGGAGGTGCTTTCATGGTACAAAAAAGAATCATTTTGGCCAATGATTTATCCGGAATTGGAAAAGTAGCGCTGACCCCAGCCATACCGATTATGGCTTGTTGCCAGATTGAGACGATACTTTTACCAACCATTTTACTATCCTCTCATACAGGAGGATTTGGGCAAATTGCTATCCAAGAACTACTAGACTTTACTAAGCAAAGTTTAGAGCAATGGAAAGCATTACATTTAAAAACAGATGCACTATTTATCGGATATTGCAGACAAATGGAACAATTGAAAGTCTTATTAGACTATTATACGAGTCAAAATCCAGATGCTCTGCTTATCGTCGACCCAATTATGGGCGACCACGGAAAGTTATATAGCGGCTTTACAGAAGAATATATCCAACAAATGAGAAGCGTTTGCTCCAAAGCGGATGTTATTCTTCCAAATCTGACTGAAGCTGCGTTATTAATTCAAACAGAGTATTTAAAAGGAATTCACCCAATAGAAACCTATCAAGCTCTTGCTAGGAAGTTAGCAAATTTAGGGGCTAAAAAAGTCATCTTAACGGGTATTCAAACAGAAGTACGTTCCATCGGATTATTGAGTTATGATGCTACTACAGAACAATTTGCGACAGCCTTTACTCCTCATTATCCGCATCATTTTTTTGGAACTGGAGATATTGTTTCAGCTATTCTAAGTGCTTGTATTTTACAAGGATTGTCTTTAGAAAAAGCTTTAACACTTGCCACAACCTTTCTTGATGCCACTCTGCAAGAAACGATTGCTCAAGAAAAAGATTTACAATATGGAGTTGCTTTCGAACCACAATTGCATCTCCTCACACAATTATTTCATTCATAGAAAGTAGGAATTATAGTATGAAACATTATTCATTACGTGAAATGACACAAATCGCATTATTTGCCGCTTTAATTTTCTTAGGAGTTCAATTATTTAGAATTCCATTAGGACACCAATTCGTCCACTTTGGAAATGCCCTAGTCGTTGTTGGGTGCTTAATATTCGGTAGTAAAAAAGGAGCCATCGCTGCTACTTTAGGATTAGGAGTTTTCGACATTTTAAATGGATATGCCGCTGAAGTTTGGATTACGATTTTAGAATCTCTTATTGTTTGCTGGGGAATTCACCTTGTTTATGAAAAAACACTTCATCAAAACGATAAAGCTGTAAACATTATCGGAATTGGTATTTTAGCTGCTGTCATTAAAATCATTTTAAACTTAGTAAAATATACTTTCCTTCGTGGAATGATTATTGGCGGACTAGCGTTTACTCCTGCATTCGTTGCAGCCTTCACTAAAATTTTAGGAACATTTGGTTCAGCTGCTTTCACAGTTATTACTGTTCCAATTTTATATCCAATTTTCAAAAAAATTTATCAACAATTTAAAGCCTAATCCATACTAGCAAGAGATTTCTTTTTCTCTTGCTAGTTTTTTATTTTCTTCCACCTACCGTCTGGTAATAGAGCCAGACCATTTGTTTCCTTCCTAATTTTTCTCAAAAATTGTTCGATTTCACATTTACAAACTCTCTCTTGCTCATAACACGAAGAAAAACGTATTTTCTTTTGGATGGCTAATTTTTTCAAATACGCATAGCACTGTTCTATCGTAAAAATCTGGTTTGTTTTCAGCCTATCAATACCCATCCATAAATATCCTTGCCAAATGAGGTTATAAGTTTTCATACTCCAAGAATATTTTGGATAACAATGGCACACCTCTAGTTGATCAAACGTCCACCTATGATGATAGAGTGCTTCTAGAAATTGTCGATTTTCTTTTTGAGGACTTAAAACAATTGCTTGCCACTCTTCTTTCTTCCAAGAATACTCTGTACTAGGCAATTGGAAAATTTGTAAACATTGTGACTCTTCAAAAATCTGAAATATTTTCTTCCAATCAAGCTTATCTATGTCACATCGACTTTCCTGAAAAAGATACTTTCTTTTTTGAAGGTGTAATGTTAAATGATGATGGATGATCCATTGTTTTTCCGTATAGAAGCACAAATAATTCCCTAATTGTGGATGATATCGAATACAATACAAACTCATTTCACATAAGTTTTTTTGTAAAAACTTCTTTCCAAGAATCCACGAGACACTTCTCTCCAAACTTTCTAATGCCTTCGTTCGAGAAGTCATTTCTTTTATCGGAATGACACTACACTGATATTCCAACACCCATTCTTTACCGCCTACTTTAATGGTAAGATCCGGAATTTGTCCAACCATTGCTTCATACCGTTCTAATTCTGCCCTATATCCTTGTTGAACAAGACTCTCTTGTAATTCTTCTTTTCCTTTTTGATGCGCCTCTGTTTCCCCATCATGCCTCGCTTGTGTTATATGCCTAAAAAAATACTCCCCATTTTTCTTTTGGCAAATTTGCACAGATTCTCCACACGACGGGCAAGCATAATATTCTGACATATCTAAGTCAATCCCTTTATACGCATATACTAATTCTCCATTTGAATCTCGAGCAACCTTCATTCAAACCACCTCAACTATATATACGAAAAAATTTTCAAAAAATATTTTTTATTTGAAAAATTTCTCAAATGAATACTAGTGCAAATAAAAAAAGATGAAAATAGAATTTACCATTCTATTTCCACCTTACAAGCATTTAAATCATTTCTAAATTTTTCTCCACTACAATATCCCATGAACATCCTAAAGCACCTTCTCCTAAATGTGTGCCAATAACTGGACCAAAGTATGCTAGAGACGTTCTTAATTTTGGATATTTCTCTTGAATTTGAGCACGCCACGCTTCTCCTGCCTCTGGAGCATTCGCATGAATAATGACTAATTCATAACCATCGCCATCTGTTGTTTGAGTATCTTCTTCAAAGATTTGCTCAATACGTTTCATCGCTTTATGTTGTGTACGAATTTTTTCCATTGCTACAATTTTTTTATCTTCAAACGTTAAAATCGGCTTAATTTTCAACATAGAACCAACTAAGGCAGCCCCAGCTGATAAACGTCCACCTCTTTGAAGATTATTCAAATCATCTACAATGAAGTAAGCTGTTGTACGATCTACTAATTGCTGAACACAAGCAACAATTTCTTTAGCTGTATATGTTTCATCTTTTGCCATCATTGCAGCAAGACGAACCGCACGAGCTTGAGGTGCACAACTAATTCCTGAATCGATTGGATAAATCAATACTTCATCTTGTAATTCTTCAGCAACTGTCACAACTGTTTGATAAGTTCCGCTAATCCCACTGGATAAAAGAATTGGAATAATAGCATCATACTGATGGGATAATTCACGGAATAATTCAATCGTTTCACCAACTGCTGGTTGCGAACTAGTTGGAAATACCTCTGAGTTTTTTACTTTTTCATAGAAATCGGCAGTTGTCAAATCTTGTTCTTCACGATAACTTTCTTGTCCAAAAATAACTGACAGTGGCAATACATGAATATTCCACTCACGGCGTTCTTCTGGTGTCAAATACGCAGTACTATCCGTTACGATCGCAATTTTCATTTACTCGACTCCTTTTCTTAAAATTAGCAATCACGTTGCTTTCTGTAGTATACCAAAAATACAATTTTGGGGCAAACGAAGGAAATTAAAATCCTTCTTTAAATTTTAAAAACAAAAAAGGAGCAAGGCTTTCACCTAAACTCCTTTTTTCAATCTTATTATTTAAAGATAGACGTTTTAAAGCTATTTGTTTGTTGAAGAAGTTTTTTATACACTTTTTCTTTAAGCGTCACTGTATTATTCATAGAAACAGATTTATTTCCATTCTTATCAGTTTTCATCGTCGCTTTATCTTTTTCAACTGCAGCAGCAAATGCTCTTTGTAACTCTTCGTAACTATTATAAGTTGTCCCGTCGATTTCAATAGCATTCATTCCTGATTTAGCTTTATCCACAACTTCTTTGAAGTATGCTTTCTTCCAATCTTCTAGATTTGTAAACCTACCTTCAGAAATCTTATTGATAATAAAATCATCACCTAAAGTGGCTTTACCAGCTTTTTTAGATTCTGCTTTTAACATATTTGAAGCATAATTTAAGAATCCTTTTTCATATCCATAATATCCCCAAATTCTGAATGTATTATGTTTAAATGACATTGATCCAGGAGCACCTTCACTTGTATTACCACCGTAAATACCTGCAGTAATCGGTACTGTCACGTAGGCAGTTCCAAATCCAGTTGGGTCATAAATAGCATTTCCTGGGCCATGTTTAGTCATGAAGTTCTTCTCTACTAAATCATTTACAGAATTTAAATCATATGCTTTTTCTTCGTCATTTAAATCACGAACTGCATCATATTGATTTTTCGTATTCGCTCCACGTAATTTCTTATCAACTTTTTTAAACCAAGCACTATTTAACTCTTTATCATGTTGGTTCAATACTGCTTCTCCTTCAAGGTAATCAAGAAGCATTAATGTGTCATTAAACCCTTTCATATAATGATCAATTTCATCACGAGATGCAAGATCATTAGGATTCGTGTTATACCATTGATTTCCATTATTTGGACGTTCATAGGCCATATTTAATCCAAGTGCTTTAAAGTCACCATTTGGACTTGATTCAGCAGGAGATTGTAACATACCTTGCGCAAATGCTTCTAAGTCAGTTCCTTCACGGTGTCTTGAACCACCTAAATAAACCATACGGTCATTTACGTGAGTCGTTTCATGAGTAAATGCTGAAATACCAAAGTCACTAATCATATCAGTAACCATGAAGAATACAGAGTCATCTTTATAAGGGT
>ERZ773211.125-NODE-125-length-18044-cov-3.66346_pt1 | contig 18044 bp, 17 predicted proteins | sample MGYA00511914_ERZ773211 | MGnify/ENA primary metagenome ERZ773211 (study PRJEB29015, sample SAMEA2738163) | human oral metagenome | biome: human oral; feature: human-associated habitat; material: saliva | place: China | collected 2242 ...
AAAGGTCAACGTCGCTTTATCGCGACAACTCCTATATAATATCATAGGCGTTTTTATCTGTCAACTAGTTTTTAAAATTTATTTTTTAAATTTTATTTATTTCAGACGCTTCAAAAGCGAACGTTCGTTAACAGTGATATTAATTTACCATAGCTTTTTATTCTTTGCAAGTCCCTTTTTTAACTTTTTTTATATTTTTTCTAAAAAAAGACTGTAGTTTTTAGGCTACAGTCTTTCTCGTTATTGAACAGTTCCAGAAACAATTTCCTTACCATCACTTACAATTTTATATTTACCTGTTGGTTGGGTATTGCTTAAATTAAATGTTATATTCACACTTGTATCTTCTCTAATTTCTAAAGTTTTATAAACATTTTGAATTTGATTTGTGGAATCTTCAATGTGGATAGAAATTTTATTAGTTTTTCCATTCGAATTATTTGTTGATTTTTGATATGGAATCATAATTTGTTTTGTTACTGTATGTGCTTTTTTCCCTTTAGATAACACAATAGTTAAAGATGTTCCTTTTTTAATATCAGACCCTTCACGAATTGATTGGTTTATAACTGTATCTACTGTAGCATCACTTTCTTCTTCTTTAATCGTTAGGTTTAAATTATTTGTATTTGCGTATTCAATGGCCCCTTCTCTTGTAAAACCTTTTAAGTTTGACATTTTAATTGAAGGTTCACCTTTACTTATCACTAATGTGACAACTGTATCTTTTCCTTCAACTTTTTGATTTGGAGCAATACTTTGCGAAATTACTTTCCCCGCTTCAACATTATCAGAATATTCTTCTTTTTTTTCTACAGTAAAACCTAATTTTTTCAATTCATCTCTTGCAATTTCATATGTTTTATCACGATAATCTTTCATAGTGACTGCTTCTTTTCCAGAACTTACTTTAATCGTTATTTTTGATTTTTCTTTTACTGTACTACCGGCCTTTGGATTTGTTTCAATAACTTTACCACTCTCAATCTCGTCTGATTGTACTTGAATAATATCCGTTACACTTAACTTAGCATCTGCTAATTTTATTTTAGCAGCAGCTTCTGTTAAATTCGTTACATCTGGTACTTGAACTTCTTTTGGGCTTGAATGTAAAAATGCAAAAGCGAGAATCCCAACCACGGATATCATGAGCAATAATACCCAAGGCCATTTTCTTTTTTTCTTAACTGGCTTTTCTTCATCCATTTCTACAACTTGTATTTCTCTACTTGATTGGATTGGTTTTATTTTTTCTGTTTTAATTGGAGATAGTACTTTTGTTTCTCCTGAAAAACTTGTTGGGATAAATTTCTTCTCATATAATCTTGTAGAGTCTAAACAAGTTTTTAAATCTTGGAACATTTCATAACAACTTCTATAGCGATTCATTGGATCTTTTGCAGTTGCTTTTAACACTATATTTTCTAAACTTTGCGGAACCATTGCTTTTGGATTTACAACTGAAGGTAATGGATCTTGAAAATGTTTTAAGGCAATGGACACTGGTGATTCACCATCAAAAGGAACTCTACCTGTTAATAATTCATATAACACAATTCCTAATGCATAAATATCTGTTTGAATGGTTGCCATTCCACCTCTTGCTTGTTCTGGCGACAAATAGTGAACAGATCCTAGCAATGTATTCGTTTGTGTTAAAGAAGTATCGGATAAAGCGACGGCAATTCCAAAATCTGTGATTTTAACATTTCCTTCACGATCAATTAAAATATTTTGTGGTTTTATATCGCGATGAATAATACGATTTTGATGAGCCGCAGCAATAGCAGAAACAATTTGCATCATAATACGAACTGCTTCTATTGGATGTAGAGCACCTCTTTGTCGCACATAATCTTTCAAATCCGTTCCTTCTACATATTCCATCACAATGTAATTCATCTCTTGTGACTGACCAACATCATAAACTCCTACGATATTAGGATGTGTTAATTGTGTTGCCGATAATGCTTCACGTCTAAATCTTCTCATTGCATCATCATTTTGTCTAAAATCTAATCTTAAAACTTTGATTGCTACTAATCGATCTAATATTAAATCTTTTGCAAGGTAAACCGCAGCCATTCCACCGGTACCGATTAAAGATTGAATTTTATAACGTCCATTTAATGTTTTTCCAGCTTCTAGCATTAGGCCACCTCCTCTTGTAATTGAATTTTTGCAATAGCAACCGTAATATTATCACGACCACCTGCTTCATTAGCTGCTTCAACAGCTTTTTCTACTTGTTTTTCTATATCAGAATAATGATTCATGACATTTCGAATCTCTTCTAGTGATAACATATCACTTAATCCATCACTACATAACAGTAAAGTATCGTCTTCTTTAACAGTCATTCTAACAAAATCAATTTCTACGACTGAAGTAACACCTAGTGATTGAGTCACAATATTTTTATTAGGATGATTTTCTGCTTCTTCAGGAGTAATTTCACCAGATTTCAATAATGCATTTACCAAACTTTGATCTTCCGTTAATTGTTTTAACTGAAATTTTCTCAACACATAAGCTCGACTATCTCCAACATTAGCAATCATTAATTGATCACCAATCACAATTGCTGCTACTAAGGTAGTTCCCATCCCATACAAATCTTCATATTGTGTAGAACGTAAAAAAATATCATTATTGGCTTCTTCAATTTTATGAATCAACCATTGATAAACTTCTTCAATATCATCTACTTCCATTTTTTCCCAAGCTTGACCAATTGACATCAGAGCCATTGAACTTGCAACTTCACCAGCATTATGACCACCAATACCATCACATACCATCATAAGCGGGATATTATTTTTGCTTTCAAAGTATCCTGCAGTATCTTCATTTACTTTTCTTCTTTGGCCAACATCACTTTTTATGGCAAATTTCATATAATCCCTCCTCGATGTTTAGGATTTTTTAACGAGTTTACAAATATAAAAACCGTCACTATTAAAATCACTTGGTAATATTGTAATATCTTCTATATCTTTATGAATCCACTTTCCAATCGGTTCGATTTCAAATTCTGGATTCGTTTCTAGAAATTGATTGACTAACTCTCTATTTTCCGACTTGTTTATTGTACATGTGGAATACACTAAACATCCCTTTGATTTTACCATTTTTGAAGCAGATATTAAAATATCAAGTTGAATTTTTTCCAAACTCTTTAAATCTTTTAATTCTTTTGTATATTTAATATCTGGTTTACGACGAACTAATCCTAATCCTGAACAAGGTGCATCCACAAATACCGCATCAAAACTTTCGGTTGGATATACTTCATGAACAGTACGGGCATCTAGTACTTTCATGGAAATACAATTTTCCACTTGCAGTCTTTTAGCATTTTCTTGTATTTTCTTTAGTTTATGTTCATATAGGTCTAGGGCATCTACCTGTCCACCTTTTGATGGATCTAAATAGCTTGCAATATGCGTCGTCTTTCCACCGGGAGCAGCACATGTATCAAGCACTTTATTTGCTGATTGTAAATTAGCAACTTGTGCTACTAAAGAAGAAGCTTCATCTTGAATCGTAATCAGTCCTTGTTCAAAAGCTTTCGATTGGAAAATATTTCCCTCTTCCACAATTAGACATCTATTGGATAACATGCTCTCTCTAGTCTGAACCCCTTCTTCTTCTAACAGTTGTTTTACTTGTTCCTGCGATAAATAATTGGGTTGAATACGAACACTGACACTTGGTGCAGTTAAAATAGATTCAGAAATTTGTTGTGCTTTTTCTACTCCATACTGTTGTTTAAATAATTGATACATCCATTTTGGAATACTATACTGTACACTCATTCTTTCGTCTGCATCTTTTATTTCCTCAAAACTTCTTAAATCATTTCTTTGGAAATTTCTCAGTACGCCATTGACAAATTTAGCAATCCCTTGATGACCACGTTTTTTCGCAATTTGTACTGCTTCAAAAATTGCTGCATGATCTGGAATTTTATCCAAAAACACCATTTGGTAAATGGAAATTCTTAGCAATTGTTTCACCCATGGTTGAATCTTCTTTGTTTTTTGAATATAAGGGGCTAAATAAAAATCAATCGTCATTTTTCGCTGGATCGTTCCATAAAACAATTCAGTTAACAGACCTTTATCTTTTGCAGTCCATTTTTGTTGCTCAATTACCTTTTTCAAACTAATCGTTGAATAAGATTGATCTTGTTCAACTTGAACTAATAAGTCTACAACTGCATTTCTGACCTTATCCATGATTTACCCCTTCAAAACATGCTTTATCTTCAATAACAGAAGCAAAACCATTCATAAAAGCATCTGAACTCATTTTAGCTTTTCCTGCAGGTTGTAATTCAATAATTTCTAATACGGTTTGATTTCCACATGCTACATACAAATGATGATTTTCTTTAAATAATGTTCCTGGTTGTTCAGCAGTTGTTTTATCTACTACCTTCACTTGCCAAATTTTCACTCTCTCACCATTTAATATAGTAAATGAAGTTGGCCAAGGACGTAAGCCACGGATAAAGCAATCTACCATTTTTGCTTCTTTTGTCCAATCGATTTGTTCTTGTTCTCGTGTAATATTTGGAGAATATGTTACGAACGCTTCATCTTGTACAATTTCAGTAATCGTCCCAGCAAAAATTTTTGGTAATGTATCTAATAATAATTCTGCACCTACCACACTTAATTTTTCAAACATAGAAGCTACATCATCAATTTGTTCAATTGGAATCGAGCGTTGTGATAAAATATTTCCCGCATCCATTTTGCTAACCATTCGCATAATCGTTACACCTGTATGAGAATCCCCATTCATAATAGCATAATGAATCGGTGCACCTCCGCGATATTTTGGTAATAAGGATGCATGAACATTGACAGCACCCTGTTTTGGAAATTCTAAAAATTTCTTCGGCAAAAACTGACCATAAGCAGCTGTTACAATTAAATCAGCCTCTAATGTCATTAATTGCTCTAATTCTTCTGAACCCGTTAATTTTTCTGGTTGATATACAGCAATATTTTGCTCTAATGCATATTTTTTCACGGGTGATGGCGTAATCACTTTTTTACGACCAACTGGTCTATCTGGTTGAGTCACAACCGCAATCACTTCATATTCTTCTGAACTAACTAAAGCATCTAATACTTTTGTTGAAAATTCGGGTGTTCCCATAAAAATAATTTTTTTCAAAATTCCACTTCCTATCTTTATAAAAAATATTGAGGTTCTACATCAATAGATACCGCTACTTTTGATTGTGGTGTCGATTGAGTATTGACTAAGACCTCATGTAATAAAATATCTAATACTGGATCTTTTTTATATTTAATAATTAATTGATAATAATAACGGTTATTCATTCTAGCAATTGATTTTGCACTTGGACCTAACAAGACAGATTGAGAAGATAGTTTACCTTCCAATACCTTTTTAATTTCATAAGCCTGTTTTTGTGCAGCATATTCTTGTTCACTAGAAACTGTAATCATCACTGTAAAATAATAGGGCGGATAATGAGCGAGATGTCTCATTTTCATTTCTTGAGCAAAGAAAGCCTCGTAATAATGATGTTGTGCTAATTGGATAGCGTAATGATCTGAGTTATATGTTTGAATAAATACTTCTCCAGCCTTATCTCCTCTACCAGCTCTTCCTGCTACTTGTGTTAATAATTGGAAAGTTTTTTCTGCCGCTCTAAAATCCGGAATATTTAAAGCTGTATCTGCATTGACAACCCCTACTAAAGTGACATTTGGAAAATCTAACCCTTTAGCAATCATTTGTGTTCCAATTAAAATATCCGCTTTTTGTTCTTCAAATTGTTTTAACAACGCTTCATGTTGTCCCTTTTTACGAGTTGTATCGACATCCATTCGAATAACTCTCGCAGTTGGCAATAATTGTTCTAATTCTTCTTGAAGTTTTTGAGTTCCCGTTCCGAAATAACGAATTTGTCGGCTATGACATTTCGGACAGTGATTTGGAATCCCTTCTTCATGCCCACAGTAATGGCATTTCATCACTTTTGTATCCATATGAAGCGTCAAAGAAATATCACAATTTGGACATTCCAATACATAACCACAATCTCGACACATAATAAAGGACGAATATCCTCTTCGATTTAAGAGCAATACACTTTGCTCTCCTTTTTCTAATCGGTCTTCTAATGCTTGTAATAAACGTTTGGAGAAACTTCCTTTTTGTGCTAGAAATTCTTGTTTCATATCAAGCACATGAACTTGAGGTAATGGTTGATGTTTAGCACGCTTTGTTAAACGCAATAAACGATAAACTCCCTTTTCTGCTCTTGCTCGAGATTCTAAACTTGGAGTTGCACTTCCAAGTACGACAGGACAATGATGATATTTTCCTCTCCAAATTGCAATATCTCTCGCATGATAACGTGGAGTATCATCCTGCTTATAAGTACTCTCATGTTCTTCATCTAAAATAATAATGCCAATATTTTCTAATGGAGCAAATACCGAAGATCTTGCTCCAACAACAATATCTGCTCGACCTTCTTTTATTTTTTGCCATTCATCATGTTTTTCTCCAGGATTCAACCCACTATGTAAAACAGCTACTCGATTCCCAAATCGTTCTTTGAATCGTTGAACCATTTGAGGAGTTAATGAAATTTCTGGAACAAGCATCATAGCACTTTTCCCTTTTTGAATGGCTTCTCCAATCCATTGAAGATACACTTCTGTCTTTCCTGAGCCTGTCACGCCTTGCAATAAATAAACATGAGAGGTTTCATCAATCTCTTCTTCTAACACTTGTTGAAAGACTTGTTTTTGCTCTTCATTTAGTTCAAATGGTTTAGAGTGGACAATTGTTCTTCCTGCATAAGGATCTCTATCTACTGCTCTTTTTTCTAAATAAATCCAACCTTTTTCAACAGCTTTTTTCACATCTGCTTGCACAACATTAAAGCGAGTCATAAATTCAGCTTTCGCAATTTCTGTATTCTCTAAACTAGACAAGCCTTCTAAAAATCTTAATTGTTTTGCCGCATTTTTTGGAACTTGCTTCACCATTTCCAAATATTCTTCAGGTAAATACGATAATACAATCCAATCTTCTGTTTTTATTTGTTTGCGGTCTTCTACTAAAGTTTTTGTTTGAACAATTCCTTTTTGTTTTAAACGTAGTAACTCTGCCAAAATTTCCTTTGGCATGTCATCCGTTACTTCTATTTCTAATTGCCCATTAAAAATTCTTTGAAAAATTTCTTCTTGCTCTTGGGGATTTTCTAATACAAATAACTTTCTTGTTGTTATTTTGAACATCGCTGGCAACATTGTTTGATAACAGTGAATTAAAAAGGCGAATAAATGATTGGACATATATTCTCCTAATTCAATCATTTCTTTTGAGAGAACAGGTTCAAGATCCATCAATCGTTCAATTTCTTTTAATTCCCCATCAAAATCAGATGTTGGACGAATTGAAACAACAAAACCTTGCACACTTCTTCCAGCAAATGGAACAACTACTCTCATTCCCACTTCGATTTTTCCTTCAAATATTGCTGGAATTCTATAATCAAATGGTCGATTCACTTGTTTTACTGGTACATCTACAATTACTTGTGCAAACATGATTTCACCTCGCTTTAGAGGTATACTTACCCCAATTTACATCATAAGAATAGTGTATCATCTTTTTCAAAAAATAGAAAACCATTTATTCAGTCTTAAATTTTATTTATAAAAATAAAAACCTTGAAGGGATTTCTCCACTTCAAGGCTTCTTCATCATTAAACTTCTTCAGGAATACTATCTTCACGAATTCCTAATTCACCGGCGATAACTTCTTCTAACGCACGGCCAACATTTTTATCTGATTGATAGTCTTCTAATTTTTGTGGTTCATGATGGTGTAATTCATGAGCTCTTTTACTTGATAAAATTACTAAAGAATATTTTGAATCAATTTTGTTCAATAATTTATCAATTGAAGGATATAACATCATAATAGATTACCTCTTTCTACTCTTCATCCAGTATTTCTTCTAACTCTTCTATAGTATCTAAATTTCTAATGATTCGCAAGTGCTCCGTTTGAATAATTGCTTCGATTTTTTGAACTGCATTATCTACTGTATCGTTCACTACAGAGTAATCATAATACTTCATCAACTCTAATTCTTCACGAGCTGTTTTCATACGCTTCGCAATTACTTCATCGGAATCTGTTCCTCTATTAACAATACGGCTTTCTAATTCATTTAAATCAGGTGGAGTTAAAAAAATAAACACTCCCTCTGGCATTAATTCACGAACTTGAATAGCACCTTGTACATCAATTTCTAAAAATACATCTTTCCCTGTTGCTAATGTATTTTCTACATATTCTAGTGGAGTGCCATAATAATTCCCAACATATTCAGCATATTCCAATAATTGTTTATTTTGAATCATTTGTTCAAATTCTTCTCTTGTCTTGAAGAAATAATCGACTCCATCTGTTTCACCTGTTCGTGGTTGGCGAGTAGTTGCTGAAATTGAGTAAACAAATTTTTGTTCCCCTTTTGAAAAAATTGCAGCTCTAACTGTTCCTTTCCCTACGCCTGATGGTCCAGATAAAACGATTAACAATCCTCTTTTTGTCATAATCGTCTCAAAACTCCATTCTTTTTAAAGCTTTCTACTATCTTATCATAAACTTCAGTCAAACAACAAGCCAAAGTAGAAAAAATATCACTTCCTCAACAAATTATAATCTTCTCCTAATTTTTATATATGTTTTTTCTTGAATAAGTCGGAAAATTATTATAATATTCCGCACATAAAATATTGACATTTTCTAAAAAACATATATGATAAAGATGATGTTGAAAAGGTTTACATTTTTATACGAAAGAGGAAATCATTTATGAAAAAGAAATTGAAAAAACTTAAATTTATTTTTCCTGTTGTTATTATACTCGTAATATTAGCACTTTTCTTAACACCAAAGTTACTTGATTCGCTCCCTATGCATTTTTCTATCTCATCTGACGCTAATTTCTATATAGTCGGATACCACAATATTGAAGGATATCAACTGAACGATTCTGAGTTCAAAAAAGTTTCTGATGAAAAAGTAAACATTGTTAAAGGACAAATTAATCCTACCGTCAAACGTGCAGAACTATCCAATCGTTATTTAGTGTTTTCTGAGGAAGGAAAACCACACGGTGTCATTGGAAGAGTTACATCTGTTGATTTTAAATCAGGGGAAATCAAACACTATAAAACAGATGACTATGCTTATACATCTTCCGGCTCAAATCCTGATTACTATTTCACTTCCGCTTCAAATTATTTAGCAACTTTTGATTCAACATTAAAAAAAGTAGATAAATATATTTTTGAAGAACCAATCATTCTTTCAGATTTTTCAAACGAGGGGAATCATCTTTATTTTTTAGGAAGTAATGCTAAAACTGATTCAAATCAGCAGAATCCCAATTATGTATATCATTTTTCATTTCATGATAAAAAATTACAGTTAGAAAATAAAGAACAATTATTCGAGCAAACGGAAATAACTTATTACTTTAACGATAGCCTATTAAGAGGAAATCAACTCTATGCTACTTCAAGTGGTTATCGTAAAGACTCTACGAAAGAAAAAATAGTTCTAGGACAAATGTTCCACTATGATATGAATTCAGGAACAAAAGAGTTCATTGATTTACCTGAAATTGCTCCTATCAATTTGTTTGAATTAAAAGATGATTTAGTAGCTATTGAACATTCGAAAGTTTATTCTAAAAAAATTGGGTTCACCCTTTTTCATTTAACGAATCACGCCTCACAATTCATCGATTTATCTGAATTTGTGTTTGATATTAATAAGGATTCTTTAAAAGATATGAAGCAAATAGATGACGACACTTTATTAATTTTAGTAGGGAATAAGATGCTAAACTATCAGATTAGTACAAGTACCGTCCTATCTGAAAAAGAAGTAGACCCTCATTCATTTCATATTTGGGTAAAATAAAAGGAGGCTTAACATACCGTTAAGCCTCTTTTCTATCTTATTTTTGACGTAATCTTTCAATATCTCTTGCGATTTCTACTTCTTCATTTGTTGGAATGTTTAATACTGTTACTTTCGCATTGTCTGATGAAATGATTGCTTCTGAACGAGTATTGTTACGTTCTTTGTCAATATCACATCCGAACCATGTAATTCCGCTAATAATTAAGTCACGGATTTTAATTGAGTTTTCACCGATACCAGCAGTAAATACAATCGCATCTACCCCATTCATTACGGCAATATATTGACCAATATATTTTTGAACACGATCCACAAAGATTTCCATTGCTACTTTAGCATCTTCGTTAGTTGCTGAAGCATTGTCAATATCACGCATATCGCTTGATAAACCTGATAATCCTAATAAACCAGATTTTTTGTTTAAAATGTCAACCATTTCGTTAATATCTGTAATGTTTAATTTGTTCATTAAGAATCCAACTAATGAAGCATCAATGTCTCCTGAACGAGTACCCATTGTAACCCCTGCTAATGGAGTGAATCCCATAGATGTATCTACAGATTTACCACCATCAACGGCTGTAATAGAAGCACCATTTCCTAAGTGACATGTAATGATTTTTAATTCTTCAATTGGTTTACCTAATAATTCAGCTGCACGGTGTGAAACATAACGGTGGCTAGTTCCGTGTGCTCCGTATTTACGTGCTTTGAATTGTTTGTAGTATTCTAATGGCACACTGTATAAGTATGCTTTTTTAGGCATTGTTGTATGGAATGAAGTATCGAATACAGCAACACTTGTAATATCTGGTAAGATATGTTTGAATGCACGCATTCCGATAGCTTCTGCTTTATTGTGTAATGGAGCAAATTCTGCTAAATCTTCTACTTGTTGGATAACTGTATCGTCTACTAAAGCTGAATCTTTGAAGATTTCTCCCCCAGCAACTACACGGTGTCCAACACCAGTAATTTCATCAAATGAAGCAATAATGTTTAATGCTACTAATTGCTCTAATAATTTTTCTACAGCTACTTCGTGGTTTGGAATATCTTCTACCACTTCATATTTTTGATCATCTCCGTAGCTAATTGAGAAGATTGAATTTTCTAATCCAATACGTTCTACTAATCCTTTTGCCACAACTTCTTCTTGAGGCATGTTAAATAATTGGAATTTCAAACTTGAACTTCCGGCATTAATTGCAATTGATTTTGACATAATCTGTCTCCTTTGTGTGATAATGTTCTACTTTTGTGAAAAATACTGTACAATTTCCTTTAAAAAAGTTCCATCATTCAGTATTTCTCGTACCTCATTTATTTTAGCATAACTAAGTACAGATTGAAATAATAAATCCTTGGTTCTACTTTCTTTTTCTAGAAAATATAGCGACAAAAACTTCTCTTTTATTTTCTAAAAATTAACCACCCTATCTATTACAATTTTTCAGACTCCATACTTTTTACGAAAGTTCTTTCGCCCATTTTTCAAATGTTTGTGTAAATTGTCTGAACTTATCAATATTTTTCATATCCGGGATGTCGCCTAGTAATACTTGACGTGCTTGTTTTGCCCCTTTCCCTTTTTTCTGGAAAATGAGCAACGACTTACTATATTGTTGATTTTTGAATAATGTTTTAGGGAAAGCTAGCATTGCTTGAACATAAGATTCTTTTTGTAAATGTTCTAATAACGACACACTTTCTTCCGTTTCAAATAAATTTGTTGGCACAATCATGAATCCAAAACCGCCTGGTTTTAAATAATTCAAATGTTGTTCAATCAATAAATGGTGTGCATAAGAATGCCCCTCTTTTGCATGAGTTTTAAACTCTTTTGCTCGTTCATCGACAGGATAATACCCAACTGGCAAGTCGGATAATGCAATATCGATTGGATCGACTAATAAATCACTTAATCCATCTTGCAACATTACTCGCACCTCTAAACTTTCTAAGGCAAATGATTGCAGCGCTAAATGCACTAATACTTCATCATTATCAATAGCAGTCGTCTGAATTGTTTTCCCACTTTCTTGTAAAAAGAGTTGGACGGTACTTAATAAATTCCCACTTCCACAAGCAAAATCAGCAAGTACTAATGTTTCTTTATTTTCTGTTAAACGTTCCACCATAAACGCCACTAATAAACCAATTGAATCAGGTGTCATTTGGTGATTCGTTTGTAAACCATCTTCCTTTGCAGCTTTCAAGAAAGTATATTGAATCATGCGACGAATTTGTTCTTTTGTAAAACTTTCTAACGCTAGTTCTTGATAAGCTTCATTTAATTGTGCAATCGTTGCTGCATCGGGTTGCCCTTCTACTTGTTGCGCTTGATTTCCTGAGGCAATATTTTGCAAGGTTTCTCCTAATGCCTCAACATACGAATACTCAATTTCTTTTTGGAGAACTTGAACAGCCTCCCATAATTTTTCAAAACTACGAATTTCTTTATTTTCCTGTTCCATCAAACTCCTCCTTTCAGATAAAAAATAAGAGACAGGACAAAGTCCTGCCTCCGCAAATTCCATATTATTCAGCAGCTGCTACTGGGTAAACAGATACTTGTTTTTTGTCACGGCCTTTACGTTCGAAACGTACTACGCCATCAACTTTAGCGAATAATGTGTCATCTCCACCGATTCCAACATTGTGACCTGGATGGATTTTAGTTCCACGTTGGCGGAATAAAATTGAACCACCTGTAACATATTGTCCATCAGCACGTTTAGCACCTAAACGTTTTGATTGAGAGTCACGTCCGTTTGATGTAGAACCGCCCCCTTTTTTGTGGGCAAATAATTGTAAATTCACTTTTAACATGAGAATGCACCTCCTTGATAGGTTAATCAACTTGAATGGTTAGATAATTAGGATATTCTTCTTGAATCCCTTCTAACCCTAGTAATAGACTATTTAATAAAATTTGTGTTGTTTGAGATTGAACTTTCGTTACATCTCGTACAACTTCGAAATATAAATACCCACCTTCGACTTCATCAACGTCAACAATCGGTTGATAGCCTGCTAATTTCTCGATACTATTGACAGTCGTAATTGCTAATGCAGAAACTCCTGCACAAACAATATCTTCACCATACTCGCCAAAGCCAGCATGACCTGTCATTTCAACAGAAACTAATTCGTGGTCTTTTTTATGAAACGTTACTCGTATCATCGTCAAAATTAAGCGTTGATTGCGTTAATCACAACTTTTGTATAAGGTTGACGGTGACCTTGTTTACGGTGAGAGTCTTTACGACGTTTGTATTTGAAAGTTACAACTTTCTTTTGACGGCCTTGTTTTTCAACAGTTCCTTCAACAGTTGCACCTGCTACGAATGGAGCACCAACTTTAACGTTTTCTCCACCTACAAATACTACTTCTTCGAAAGTCACTTTGTCGCCAGCTTCTGCGTTTAATTTTTCAACGTAGATTGCTTGACCAACTTCAACTTTAACTTGTTTACCACCAGTTTTTACGATTGCGTACATATTGCACCTCCTATATTTTAGACTAAGACTCGCCAGTTTAAAGTGCCGATTCCGGTCTTTTGTACTCTAATCCGAGCGGTTGTAGCTGTGGTGCTTCACAATTACAACATGAATAGTTTAACAGAGATTTCTATTTAAGTCAAGCAAAAGCTCGGGCGATTAAAATGAAAATTAGCCGACAATTCTTCTACGAATCATTCGGCTAATGTCTCTTTAACGATTTAACATCTCTTCTAATTCTACTGTTGTAAACGGTGTTGCATCATCTTCATGAACACGTTCAATATTTGCGCCTAATGCACGTAGTTTATGATGGAATTGATAATACCCACGGTCTAAGTATTTTAACTCAGTGACACGTGTATAGCCTTTTGCCACCATACCCGCAATAATTAAAGCTGCTGCTGCACGTAAATCTGCTGCTTTTACTTGAGCCCCTTGTAATTGTGACTCTTGATTCATCACTGCAGTTCTACCTTCAATCATGAATTGCGCATTCATACGGCGTAATTCTTCCAAATGATTGAAACGATTTTCAAATACTGTTTCTGTCATCGTGCTTACACCTGAAGCTAATAACTGAACAATTGTCATTTGTGCTTGCATATCAGTTGGGAAACCTGGATGCGGCAATGTCTTCACATCTGTTGGTTTTAATGTTTCCGGTCCAATGACACGAATTCCATTTTCTTCTTCAATAAATCGAACACCCATTTCAGATAATTTAGAAATTAGCGGTTGATTATGTTCTGCAATCGCATCTTCAACAAAAACATCTCCACCAGTAACAGCTGCAGCAACCATAAATGTTCCTGCTTCAATTCTATCAGGAATAATCGAATGAATTGTTCCTTCTAAGTGGTCTACACCCTCAATACGAATATTTTCAGTACCCGCACCAATAATTTTGGCGCCCATTTTATTTAAAATATTTGCTAAATCAACAATTTCAGGCTCTCTTGCTACATTTTCTAGTAAAGTTGTTCCTTTCGCTAATGTTGCTGCCATCATTAAGTTTTGAGTTGCGCCAACTGATGGAAAATCCATATAAATTCTTGCACCCACTAATTGATCTGCATGAGCTTCTACATACCCATCTGCTTGAGTAATGGTTGCACCCATTGCCTCGAACCCTTTTAAATGCAAATCTATCGGACGAGTTCCAATCGCACAACCTCCTGGCATTGCCACACGAGCATGTCCAAACCTTGCTAACAACGGACCCATTACAACGATTGATGCACGCATTTTACTAACAAATTCAAATGCTGCAGTTGTTTGAATATTTTTTGTAGCGTTTAACGTAATGGATTTTTCCTCTTCGTCAAAAGTGCTTGTTACATTTAAACTATTTAATACATTTAACATCGTATGTACGTCTGATAAATTCGGTACATTTGTAAGATGCGTTACTCCATACTCTGCTAAAATACTTGCTGCTAAAATTGGAAGCACAGCATTTTTTGCTCCCTCTACTTTTACTGATCCATTTAGACGTGTACCACCTTGTACAATCATCTTTTCCATTCTACAAACCTCCAAGGTTACTTACTCGTAATGAATTGAACGATTGAATTGATTAAATCTGATATCGTGAAAATTGCATTAGCAGCTCCTACTCCTAAAAGAAGTGCCACTAATAATATGAATAGCCTTGCTTGTTCAATTCTTTTTTTAAATATGATTTTTTCTAAATTGATGCATTGAAGTGACCAATAGGCAATAACAATCATTCCTAATGTCAGCACCAATCGTACGATCTGTATATATTCCGTCATATAAATCTCCTATCTTTTATAGAGATTCTGCTTTTCTATCTTACCATACTTTTCATGAAAATAAAAGGACGGATGGCTTGAATCATTTAATGAAAAACACCCCAAAAGTTAGATTTTTCATATCTAACTTTTGGGTGCACTTCAAGTAATCTCTTTTTCAATATACTTAGTTATTGGACGCTTACATTTAAACCACATTGATGCATAAAATTACTTTCTGAAAAAATACGGAAACCTTTTGATTACGAGTGCAATAGACAACTTTTTTACCAATAAAATTATCTTTTAAAAAATTCGCAATTCTATTAAGTAATGAAATACTTTGTACAATTTTATTATATTCAAGAGTATTTATAGTCCTAAATTATTCTTCTTTCTTCATATTTTTCCTCTCAAAAAACGTCCCAATAATTCGGGACGTTCTTTAGTCGGTTTATTTTGGTGTCTGCCACCCGCTTGACCCTTATGTTCAAGTTTAATCTCAGATTGATCATGAGCCGAACACTCATCTTTGGTTTAATTATAGCTTTCTAGTGATGATTTTTCAAAAAAATGACATTAATTTAAATGATTATCTATTTTTCTATCTCTAAGCAAGAAAATAAGTATTATTAACAAAATAATAATGATTACTAACAATAGTAGTACTACATAAATAATCCATTTAGAAACACCACTTTGTTGAGGAAGATTCGTTGTAATTGACGATGAATTTATCTGCTCTTTCTTAAAAACAGGATTAATTTTTGCTAACAAGATATGTCTTCCATTAGTTACATCTACAAAACACGTACTTAATAAACAAATCTTATCTTCTGAAGTAACCGATACATCCCTTTTATATTTTGCTTTTGATAACAAATATTGATAATACGCTTGATTTTCTTCTATATTATCCGATAAAGTGCGATAAATATTCATATCATAAGCATCTACTTCTAAAATCCCAAAGATTTCCAATTCTTTTTCTTCCCCGTTATAATAAATCGTTCCATAACGATGTGTCTCAAAGAAATCTATATTCGTAAATTTTTTTATATCTCCAAACATATCTCCTGTCGGAACATGATGTCCATAAATAATCGTATTAAAATTTTTAAAATTTGCATTAAAACGATAGTCTAAAAAGATAGAACCTGTTACTACATAATCTCCAAATGCATTATGATCCAAATACTTTACATTATCTTCACTTTGCAATAACGGATAATCAATATGTGTCCCATCAATACTAATCCACCCTTTTACATCCGGATGATTTTGTTGTAACTGATAAAATCCTTTTTCTTCATGATGGTCAATCGGATTGTAGTTCTCTAATTCATCCGCCAACACAAGTGGAATATGTATAAAAAATAGAATAAAACTGATAGCAATCATCTTTATAATTTTCTTCACAAATTCACCTCTAATCAAAAAGGATAGATAGTTATCACTCACTATCCATCCTTATATTTTTAACGATTTCTTTCTTTACGTTGTTGTACCATTAACACTACTATAACGAGTAAGAATAATACTAGAATGATTAATACTAATATAATGATATACCAAATCCATAATGGAATGGATGATAAATATTTTCCTAAGGATGAATCATCAAACACACTATATGGGAATGGTCTTGATTTTTTAGTATGGAATGTATTTTCAGGAATATCATCCGTAATTTTCGCAACGACAATATGACGACCATTTGTGACATCTAGAAAACACGTACTCAATAATATAATATGATCATTCTTTCCTATAGATATATCTCTTTTATTGAGCGCTACAGAAAGCAAATGTTGAATATACTCTTGTTGACGTTCTTCTCCTACAATCCCTGGATCATAAATATTGAAATCATAAGCATCTACTTCCAACATTTCAAATATTTCAAGTCCTTTTTCCTGTCCGTTGTAAAAGATACTTCCATAACGATGTTGTTCAAAATATTCCTTATCTGAAAACTTTGCTACATCTCCAAACATGACTCCATTTTCCACATGATGTCCATAAATAATCGTATTAAAGTCTTCAAAATTCGGGTTATTTCGAGCATCTAAAAAGATAGCTCCTGTAGAAGCAAATTCTCCTTTGGAATCTCGTGTTAAATATTTTTCATTATCTTTTGCTTGTACTAATGGATAATCAATATTTGTTCCATACACATTAATCCAACCAATGACTTCTGAATTCAACTTTTGTAATTTTTCAAATCCCGAAAAGCTAGCTAATTCATCTTTTTGAGACGAAGATACAGGGCGATACGCTTCATACTCACTAGAGGAAGCTAATGAATAGACTTGATTCGAATCCCATAATGCATAAAAACCAAAAAGAAAAACTAAAGCTGTCACAAGTAAGAGAACATGGTTCAATAAATTATCTAGAAACAAAACAAAATGTCTTGAAATTGATTTCTTTGGTTTTTCTTGATTCGTCTTCATTTCTTAATTATTCCGCTTCTCTACGTCTTTTTGCTACTAAAATAAATCCAAACAATCCTAATCCAATCATGATAATAAATGGAAGATTATCAATTAATAAACCTGTTGGAGTAACTTCCGGCAATGTATTCGTTACAATATTATTGTTTTCTTTTTCCCCAATTAATACATCTGCAACAGTGTAAGCTTGTGATTGAGTACCAGTTGCACCATTCTTTAGAGTTCCGTTTTCTTTATAAGCTGAAGATGGTGTATAACCTGAAGTTCCTTCTTCTTTTAAGGTATATTTTGTACCTGCAGGTAAATCAGAGAATACTAAGC
>ERZ773211.131-NODE-131-length-17829-cov-5.98053_pt1 | contig 17829 bp, 14 predicted proteins | sample MGYA00511914_ERZ773211 | MGnify/ENA primary metagenome ERZ773211 (study PRJEB29015, sample SAMEA2738163) | human oral metagenome | biome: human oral; feature: human-associated habitat; material: saliva | place: China | collected 2242 ...
GAGGAGGTGCGCACCACCTGGCGTTCGACCTTCCCCCGCCTGGATGACGTGCTTGCCGCCCGTGCACGCGGAGAGCTCTAAAACCCACCGCGCTGCACTCGCTGCCGCGCCAGCTGCTTGAGATAGCTTTGAAACACGCAAGCGCCGCGTTGACGAATGATTCGTCAACGCGGCGCTTGTGTTTAATACCCGTGTCTTGCCGGGTATGACCCCTAAACTAGTTGGTCAGCTTCACGGTAATGACGGTGCTGCCACCATCCAGGGACACGCACTCGGGGGTCGCACGATCCGCGCCGTCACCCGGCTTCCAGTAGCAGCGTGCCGACATGACGGTACGCTCACCATTCGCCTTACCGGTCACCTCGGCAGGGTTCTGCACCACAAACTGGCGGATCAGCTCACGCGCAAACAGGCAATCCACCGCGCCGGAGGTCACCTGAACCGTAGCGTTGTGCTTCAGGTAGCCGGTAGCGTCCATGCTGCCGCAGCTACCGCCCGCAGACTGAACATCCGAGCTGGACAGGCTCGCAGTGCTCGACGCCTTCGCCGCTGCGCTCGCCGAAGTATTCGCCTTAGCCGATGCGGAGGCGCTCGCCGCCGCGCTCGCCTGCACGGTCGCCGTGGGGCTTGCGGTGGTGATGGTTCCGGGGCTCACAGTAGTAGCCGCGGTGGAGGTGTGAACAGTACCGGCAGTCGGGGTGCTTTCAGTGACCGTTACGGTGCGGGTGGGGCTGGCGCTTGCCTTCGCGCTCGTAGCGCTCGGGCTGGGGGTTGCGGTGGCGCTCGGGGAGGCGGCGGTAGTGGCTCCTCCGGAGCATGCCGACAGCGCCAGCAGGAGCGTAGCGCCCAATGCTACAGGGCTGTAGCGCTTCGCGGTGCCGAGCGTAGTAGAACGAGTCTGAGTAGAACGAGCCTGGGTAGAAGTCTGGGTAGAGTGCTTCTGTGCCGGATGCATGGTGACCTTTCTGCGTCATCGGTTCGGGTTCCTAACCAGTATTCTAAAGACGCTACCTGTGAGCTGGCTATACGGCGTCTTAGGACCCTGCAGGGTGACCCCTCCTCTAGAGCGCTTAGCCTTCGTGCCTGCCACGCACCAGAATAGTGTGGCCGTTTCCGTCATGGCAGCTTATCGAGCTATTCTCAATCTCGCCGAAACAGGTCAGCTGATGACCCTCAGCTGCGGGCACAGTCACCACATCCCAGGTGTGCATCATCTTCGTGTTTGCGGTGGTGGTTTCCGCGTGCAGAGCCGAGGACTCATTCGCGGTATTCACCTCGCTAGCGCCGGTCAGGAAGTTCATGCGAGTCACCTCCACCGGACCGGCAAAAGTACGACCGACCGCACCGTTACCGTCACCGGTCTGCTCACCGGTGCGGCGCTCGCACACCAGGGTTCCATCCGCGGGGTTCAGCTCGCAGAGGGTGCGCTCGTCATCGCTCTTGAAACGGTAATAGCCGGCACCGGAATCGTAGTAGGAGGGCTCCATGAGGAAGGGAATCGGGGGAGCATCCGGGTTTTCCAGACGAGCCACAAAGGCGACATCCTCACCGATAGTGCACTCGGGGGCGCCGCGATCCTCGCGACGGTTCTCAGCCATCGCGTACTGCGGGTTCCAGTAGCAGGTGGCATCCTGAACCTTCGCAACCTGGTGCTCGGTCAGGTTGTCGTCGGCACGCGGGGTGGTGATGTACTCGGTCAGCACGTCCAGGGCGTGGGCGCAGTCCACGGTACCGCGCAGCACCATGATTTCCGCACCGGTCTTCAGGTAGCCCTTGCGTCCGATGTGTCCGCAGCGCTCGCCGGCGGAGGCGCGTTCAACCTCCACCTTTTCGGGCGCGCGGGGAGTCTCAGCGGCGGTAGGGTTCGCGGCAGAGGTTGCCTTCGCTTCAGCGGGTGCGGAGGATTCGGATGCCTTCGCCTCGGCGCTCTCTGCGGGGGCTGACACCTGGGTCTCGGTGACGGTCGGCTCGGTCTTCTTCGTCGGTGACGGGGACGCGGTGGAGGAAGGGAGCGGGTATTGCGAGTGGTTAGCCGTGTTGGAGGGGCTGGGGCTCGACGAAGAGTTTTCGCTCTTAGAACCGCCAAAGCAGCCGGTCAGGGCGAGGAGCAGGGCGGCGGCGCATCCGGTGGCGCGCATCGTGCGGCGACCCCAGCCGACGGGGTCTGCCTGAGTGTGGTGAAACGGCATTGTTATCTCTCCCGGGAATGAACCTTTTGCACCCTTTGCAGAAGGTATTTAAAGCATACGCTTAACCCCGTTCAATGCCGTTTTATTACAGCGGAGCGCCCCCTACTTCTGCGGCAGGTAGGGGCTCAACAGTTCACGCTGCTCGGGGCTCAGACGGGTCAAACGCCCCACAACCGAATCCCAGAACGCCAGCACGGTAAAGGCGCGCACGCATTCGCGGCCGTCCACCGGGGAGAGAATCGAGTAGCCAATACGCATGGATGCGGCGCTGACCTTCTCCACGCTCAGGCGCACCGGCACGGGCTCACCGGTGTAGGGTAGCTGAGCCAGGTAGCGGATGCCGTGCTCGGCAATGAGTGCCTGCACGCCCTCGGCAACCAGGTCAAAAAGCGGAATCGGAGGCTGCGGTGCCACGGTAGGCTTCTGCCCGGAGGACGGCGGCGGGCCGAAGAGCGCCACGCGGGCTTCTTCCATGACCGAGAGGATGGCAACATTGTTGACGTGCCCGTAGGCGTCCATATCGCCCCAGCGGGCGGGCACGTGCACCAGCAGTTCGGTGGTACCGACCTCAGAGGCAGAGGTCTTTTCGGGGGTGTTTTCGCGGTTCTTTTCGTGGTTTTGCATGGTTTTAACTCTACTCGCCCCGCACCACGAGTCGGCCATTCACACAGGTTCGCAACATAAAACAAATGAACACATTATCTAGGATTAATGCTCTAAAAATATGTTCAGAAATTAAAGCGATGAGGCTCGAAAGCTACGATGCTTTCGAGCCTCATCCAACACACAGACATTTGAACGCATACAAGATCATACGGTTCACTGTCTATGATAGACCCGCCCTGAGGACCAACGGTATTTTTACGGTTTTATTACGAGGAATCCCAGAAATTTTCCGTATTTTTCGTTTATTACCTTCTTGGAGTTTGGAGTCTCTGCAGGCCCCAACACAGCCCTCCGAGGAGCCACAGAACCTTAACGGCCCAGCTTTGCCGCGGTCTCCAGGGCATGATCAGCGTCGTACTTCATAGCGTCGTACTCGGCAGTTGCCTGCTGAGCCTCCACGAAGGTCTGCTCGTCAATCACGTGAGTGTGGCGAATACGAGCAAAGTACAGCAGGCTCAGCACCACAAAGTAGCCCACGCCCACAATTGCCGGAACCATAGAACCGCGCACCATGAAGAGCGCAACCCACACCGCGAAGAGCAGCAGAACGCCGAGCGCGGCAGTGAACTGGCCACCCCACAGGCGGAAACCGCCCGTTGCCGGCTCAACACGCTTGTACACGATGTAGGCGAACAGAATCAGAACCCACACGGTCAGCGCGCACACCATAATCACGAAAATCATGGAGAGGAACGCTTCCTTCGGGCTGTACAGCGCCAGCAGAATAGCGATCACCATGCCGCTGGTCGACAGCCATACCGCACGAGCCGGAACGCCAGCGCGGTTCACCTGAGCCAGCTGGCGAGGCGCCATGCCATCAGCCGCCAGGGAGTGCAGCAGACGCGCACCCGCGTACAGGTTCGCGTTCGCGCTCGACAGCGCCGCAATCAGCACCACAAAGTTCACGAAGTGCGCCACGCCGTGCACACCCAGCTGCTCAAAGACCAGAACGAACGGGGAAGCGTCCACCGCATCGCCCAGGCCAGAGGCTGAACGCCACGGAATAACAGCCACAACAATCAGCACCGCCAGCACGTAGAAGGTCGCCAGGCGAATCATCATCGCCTTCGCCGAGGAACGCACCGAACGGGAGGGGTCCTTCGCCTCCGCAGCAGAGATTGAGATCATCTCAATACCGCCGAAGGAGAACATGACAACAGCCAGCGACAGCCACACCGACTGCGGGCCGTTGGGCATGAAACCGCCGTCGTTGAAGAGGTTTGCGGTACCCACCGCGGCGTGACCGGGCAGGCCGAAGAAAATCAGGCACAGGCCCACCAGCAGGAAGGCAACAATCGAAATGACCTTAATCGAAGACAGGAAGAACTCCAGCATGCCGAAAGACTTCACGCTGGTCAGGTTCAGCACAATCAGCGCCACACCAAACACGGCGATACCGACCCACAGGGGCAACTGCGGCCACCAATAATTCAGGTAGGTCGCCACCGATACCAGCTCAACACCGGCAATCAGAACAGTCGCCGTCCAGTAGGCGATGCGAGTCAAAAAGCCCGCGAAAGGGCCCAGGTAGCGGGTAGCAATAGTACCGAAACCGCCACGGACAGGGTAGCGAACCGCCATTTCACCGGTTGCCGCACCAATCACCGAAGCGAGCGCAGAACCAATAGCGTAGGTGAGAATGACCGCGGGACCAGCCATCGCGATGGCGGTGCCCGAACCCAAGAAGAGGCCCGTACCGAGCGCGGAACCCATCACGATCATGGTCATCTGTCCGTGGGACAGAGAACGCTTCAGGGTGCGCGATCCGGCGGTCCCCGCTGCAGCCTGGCTGCGGGTATCGTCGTTGTGGGACACGAAGGTGCCTTCCGTCAGTACGCCTTAGGGGCGTGGATGTGCAATGTGTGCTCGCACCCGGCTTCTGCGGCTTCTAGCCTCGTTGGACGGGTACGAATAGTTAACTATTCTACGGGCACACTCACATCGCTCAGAACGGCGCCGTCTAGGGCACAAAAGCGAATAGGGCGCTAAGGCGAATAGGGCACAAAAGCGAAAGGCACCGAACGGGGGTGCTCCCCCATCCGGTGCCTTGTAGGTGCCCTGTATGTTTTAGCCTTGCAAGGCTTTCACGCTATTTAGTGCTGTGCCGCGCTGGTGTCTTCGTCGGCGTGCATAGCGTCCAGGTCGGGGCGCTCATAGCCGCCCTGAACCTTCGAGGAGATGGCGTAGCCAATAGAAATCAGCACGAAGAAGACGATGCCGACCATAATGGATTCCTGCACACCCGAGCCGGGCAGCATGAACATTGCCGCCAGGGTCGCCAGAACACCCGCCAGGGCCAGGCCTGCGGTGATGCGGCCACCCAGCACGGTGAAGGAGGAGGCGTTCTTCTGGTCCTTCTTGTATGCCTGGTAGGTCAGCAGAATCATGACCCACACGATCAGGATGCACAGGGTCACCAGCGCCATGAGCAGGGCAAAGATGTCGCCAATCTTGGCAACAGCCATCACGGTCGCCACGACAACGCCGGTGAAGGAGATGAGCAGAGCCACGACCGGCACGCCGCGCGAGGAGGTGCGGGCAGCCACTGCGGGAGCCATACGGTCAGAGCCCAGGGCGTGCAGCAGGCGAGTTGCCGCGTACAGGGAGGCGTTAGCGCCAGAGAGCGCAGCAACGAGCACGACGAAGTTCATGATGTCCGCCGCGAAGGGGATACCCAGTTCAGAGAAGACGAGCACGAACGGCGACTCGGTCAGCTCCGAGTTCTGTGCGGCGGTCTGCCAGGGCACCAGGCACAGAATAATTGCCATGGACACCACGTAGAAGGTGGACAGGCGCCAGATCATTGCCTTCACGCTGGTTGCCACCGAGCGTGCCGGGTCCTTCGCCTCCGCTGCGGAGAGGGAAATCATTTCCACGCCGCCGAAGGAGAACATGACAACAGCCATCGAAATCCAGATGGATGCCGGGCCGTTGGGCAGGAAGCCGCCGTCGTTCACGAGGTTTGCGGTACCCGCTGCAGCGTGACCGGGCAGACCCACGAACACCAGCAGCACACCAATCACCATGAACACGATGACGGCAGAAACCTTAATCGAAGAGAGCATGAACTCCAGGGCGCCGAAGGACTTCACGCTCACCAGGTTCAGCACCAGAATAATCGCACCGAAGAGAGCGACGAACACAGCCAGGGGAACGTCCGGGAACCAGTACGCCATGTAGTGGCCAACCGCCACCAGCTCAGCGCCAGCCAGCGGCACGGTGCACGCCCAATACGCCCAGCGAGTCAGGTAACCGCTAAAGGGGTTCAAGTATCGGCTCGCAATGGTGCCGAAACCGCCCTGGACGGGGTGACGCACGGACATTTCGCCCGCGCACGCAGCAATGGTTGCCGCAATCATCGAACCAATAGCGTAAGAGAGGATTGCGCCGGGGCCCGCAATTTTAATGGCGGAGGAGGAGCCCAGGAACAGGCCCGTACCCAACGCCAAGCCCATCGCAATCATGGTCAACTGGCCGTGGGAGAGGGAACGATTCAACGAGTCGTTCTTCTCCGACTGCTCGGGGGTGTTCCCCTGCAGTTTAGACATAACGTATCTCTTTCTTAGACATGCTGTGTATTGAATAAAGCTGAAATGGCAATGCCGCCCAGGCGTTAGGCCGGGCGGCTCTGCACATCAGCTGTCAGGAGGTTAGTTTATGCCACGTACTCGAGTTCGTGACGCTTGAACCAACCAATAATCGGGTAGCTGATCGGCATGAGGAGCACCTCGACCAGGCACTTGTAGATATAGCCGATCAGTACGTAGTTGATGAATGCTTCCATGGTGGCGATGCCGAGCACCGGTGCCGCAATGGAGCAGAAGATAACGGTATCAAGCAACTCACCGACCAGGGTGGAGACGATCATACGCAGCCACAGGAAACGGCCCTTGCTTGCCTTCTTCATTGCCACCATGACCCAGGCGTTCAGGGTCTGACCGAAGAGGTAACCGAGCAGGGAGCCCACAAAAATCTGCCAGACCGGGCCGAGAACCTGCGCGAACGCCTCCTGGCCGGTGTAGAAGCTCGCAGCGGGCAGGTGCACGATCAGCAGGAAGCACAGGGCGGCAAAAGCAGCCGCACCGAAGGACGCCACGATCGCGCGGCGGGCACGCTTGAAGCCGTACACCTCAGAAAGGAGGTCGCCAATCACGTAGGCGAGCGGGAAGAGGAAGAAACCACCATCAGTGTAAATGGTGGAGCCAATCAGGGGCAGCTCGAAGGGCAGCGGACCGAACTGCACGCCCTTGGTTGCACCAATATTCGAAATGATCAGGATGACGCAGGATGCGCCCAGCAGCAGATCATAGTAGCCGCGGCGACCAGCCCAGGGCACCGTAACGGTGCTCGTCTGAGCCTTAGATTCGCTAACGGGTTTAGCCATTACTTTCCCCAAGTCTTTCTTCATGCGATGTGTTTCTTCACGTAGGGTACAAGCCCTCACGCGTGGTGGTGATCCTGCAATGCAGGGCAGGGGTCACCGGCTCGTCTGCCACCCGAGCCTATCTAATAGTACCTATATGCCGTGCCGGCGGCAGGTTTACGGGCTTCGTTCAAGAGTGTGGACGCTTTACGCGCCCGGCTACCCGGTGTGGGTGCCAGCGGAGCCGCCTCATCCCGGCGGCGGCAGAACCCCCACACCTACAATGGAGGTATGAAGAATCTGAGCCGCAGAGTTCACCGCAGCGGAGTTCTCTACAGCAGAGTTCACCGCACCGGCGCTCACCATACCGGGCAGGTGGCGCCCCCGCTGGAGGCGGGGCGTGCTTCACGTGCCTCAGTTCGTATCTCGGTGCGCCGCGCGGTTCGTGGCTCTCTACGGCGAGCGCGGAGGCGGCGGTACCGTAACCAGCGGCGGCTGAGCGCGCATATTCCGCGTCTGCATCCGCTGTTTACCTATACAGCGCAGGTTGTGCGCACCGGTCTTTCCCTGCTGGAGCCCATGCTGTTGGCATCTTCGGAGCTGCTCGGTTACCGGTCGTTTACGCATCGGGGCCGCAATATCTACTACAGGGTCGATAATCTGCATCTTTTGTCCGAGTCTGAGTCTGCGCCCGGTGTGCTGTTCTATTTTGATGGCGACCACCTCTCCCGTGTGGGTAGCCGCCTATTGCGCCGCACCTCTCCCCTGCGTACCGAGTTGGCGCAGGTGGCGGCTGAGTTCAATATGCTGTCGGTGCCGGTGCTGTCGCCGGGTAGCCTGCGGGAGCCTCACCTGACGGATGCCGGCTCCTATGCGCCTCCGCTGACCTATAACTGGTGGGTTCGCGCCCGCTCAAACGGCAGGATGGTTCGTGCCCTGATTGAGAAGATTGCCCTGGCGTACGGGGTGGATATGAGCCGCGTCTGGCTTGCGGGCTATTCGGGTGGCGCGGAGTTCCTCAGCTACGAACTGCTGTCACACGATATTGAGTGGATTCGCGGAGGCGGCGCAACCTTCATCGGTGGCGGCGGTGCTGATGGTGTGCCGGCACGGGTGCGTGAGCGGGCGGCGTTGAATCCTTCCTCGCATGAGCGTCTGTTGATGAGTTGGCATGTGGGCGTGTTGGATGGGCGTTCGCCGTCGGGTCGTCGGCGTATGGCGACCAGCGCGGAGGGTAGCTGGTCGGCGCGTATTGCGGTGCAGGAGGGTAGTGCTTTCTACGAGGGTTTGGGGGCGCGGACTTTGTTGCAGGTGACTCCGGGGCGCGGTCATACGGGGTATCCGATTGCGTCGTTAGTGGGTGCTGATTTGGCGGCGGCGACTCGTTTGGGGTTCTTGTAGGGCCGGTTATGTCGTCATAAACATGAAAATTCGCATGGATTGGGCAAATTTCTTGGTGACACATTCAATAAATTCGTCATTTGATGACGATTTGGGGTAGAGTGTCACTATGCCTCGTATTTCTGCAGCAACCAACGCCGCCCAGCGCGAGAACACCAAGCGTGCCATTCTCAACTCCTTCGGCGAGATCCTCTACACCCGCGGCCTACCCGGCCTGACCATGACCGACGTCGCCAAGAACGCCGGCATCGGCCGCACCGCGGTCTACAACTACTTCGCCGACATGGGTGAACTGCTGGTCGCCTACGCCCTGGACGAGACCGAACGCTTCCTCAACGAACTGCGCGTCGGCCTGGAGGGCATCGAAAACCCGATTGACCAGCTCGCGGTCTACATTCGCCTGCAGATCAACGATTTGGCGCGCCGCCACCTGCCTCCGGGCCCGGCGATGCGTTCCATGCTTTCCCCCGAGTCCTACGCAAAGCTCGGCAAGCACGTGCACGAGCTGCAGATGGTGCTGGCGCATATTCTTTCTGCCGCCATTGCTGAGAACTACATTCCGAAGAACGACATCCGCGAACTGGCGATGCTCGTACACGGTTCCCTCTCCTCAAGTGCGGGTCGTGCGGAGGACGCACCGGATGAGGAGACTCGCGAACGTCAGATTCTGAATACTATCCGTTTTATTCAGATGGGCCTGGGTGCACGTTTTGACGCCGAAGGCAACCCTGTTCGCCTGGACTCCGAGGAGTCTCTGCCGGAGCAGTCGCCCGTGCAGGAGGCGAACCTGAAGGTCGCTTCCTAATGGTTGCGCGGGCTGAATAGCTACATGTAATGCCGCGGACCTGATGCTTCTTTGCATCGGTCCGCGGCATTTTCTGTATTCGGGTGGGTTTTTACGCGGTTAGATTTTTACGCGCCGGGTAGGTTTTTAGGCGCCAGGCAGCAGTGCCGGGGAGATGGAGTCCAGGTCCAGTACGCGCGCGTACATGACGGCGCGGCGGTGCAGGGCGTTACGCAGTGCGCGGTGCACACCGTCTTCGAGGTAGAGTTCGCCACCCCATTTGACCACGTGCGGGAAGAGGTCGCCATAGAAGGTGGAGTCTTCGGCGAGTAGGGTCTCGAGGTTGAGGGTTTTTTGGGTAGTGATGAGGGTGTCGAGGCGCACCTGCCGCGGCGGGATTCCTCCCCAGTCGGCGTGGGTCATGCCGTGCTGGGGGTAGGGGCGGCTGTCGCCTACTTTTTTGAAGATCATGGTGGTGCTTTCTGCAGGTCTGGGGCGCCCCGGCGGCGCGTGGAACCGTGGGGTTCTGAAGAAATGGTACCAAGGGGTATAAAAAATCCCCGGTCTTAGAATCTAAGACCGGGGATCGGTGGCGGAGGATGGGGGATTTGAACCCCCGAGGGCTGTTAACCCAACACGCGTTCCAGGCGTGCGCCATAGGCCGCTAGGCGAATCCTCCAGCTATGTTTTCTACGCATTGCGTAGGCAACGAATAAAACTTTACTACGCTTTTGCGAAACGTGCAAGCCCCGAATAGGAAAAGTAACAGAAAGCACATTTGTGGGTGCTGGTGCCCTTGTTTTTGGGCGGAGCACCAGCGGAGCGGGTACGCAGTGCATATGACGGGCGCGAACTCCCCAGGTACCCATTTTTGGGTAAAAAAAGACCTCCTACGCACCCGTCATAGCTCGAATACCCTTGCTACCTTCCGGTCCTGGGGGAGTTTTCCAAGATAACGCCACGTAAGAGGCAAGAACCAGTGTACCGGATTTTTGGGTTCTTGGGAATTCGGCGCGTCCACGGTATTTCTGTGGGCGTACATACCGCCCGGGTGAGCGTCCATAGTAGATGTCACGGTGGCGGTGTTGTGCTGGGGTGCTGTAGCAGCGTGTTCGCCGGTGACTATCGGCCACTCGGGCCGGGGGTAAAGCGTCTAAAATGGTAGGGATTGTCCTATCCGCACCCCCGAGTTGAAGAGGTTGCCGTGAGCACTGCCCTTTATCGTCGTTATCGCCCCGAGACCTTTGCTGAGGTTATCGGGCAGGAGCACGTGACCGAACCTCTTATGGTCGCCCTTGAGAAGAACCGTGTGAATCACGCGTACCTGTTTTCGGGTCCGCGTGGTTGCGGTAAGACCACGTCGGCGCGTATTTTGGCGCGTTGCCTGAACTGTGCGCAGGGTCCGACTCCTACTCCGTGTGGTGTGTGCGATTCGTGCCGTGAGCTGTCGCGTGATGGTGGCGGTTCCCTAGACGTGATTGAGATGGACGCGGCGAGCCACGGCGGTGTGGATCATGCCCGTGACTTGCGTGAGCGTGCTACTTTGGCGCCGGTGCGTGACCGTTACAAGATCTTCATTATTGATGAGGCGCATATGGTGACCCGTGAGGGTTTCAATGCGCTACTGAAGATTGTGGAGGAGCCGCCGGAGCACGTGAAGTTTATCTTCGCGACGACTGAGCCGAATAAGGTGCTGGGTACGATTCGTTCGCGTACTCACCATTACCCGTTCCGTCTGGTTCCGCCGGAGGTTCTTCTGCCGTTCCTGCAGAGTCTGTGCGATCAGGAGCAGGTGGCTGTGGAGCCTGGTGTACTGCAGCTGGTGATTCGTGCTGGTGGCGGTTCGGTGCGTGATTCGCTGTCGATTCTTGATCAGCTGATGGCTGGTGCGTCTTCGCAGAACGGTATTGAGTATGACCGTGCGGTGGCGCTGCTGGGTTATACCCACGCGCAGCTTCTGGATGAGGTCATCGAGGCGTTGGGTGCGAAGGATGCGCCGACTCTCTTTGGTGCGGTGTCTCGTGTGGTGGCGACCGGTCAGGATCCTCGCCGTTTTGTGGAGGATCTGCTGGAGCGTCTGCGTGATCTGATTGTGGTGAAGGCTGTTCCGCAGGCTGCCGGTCAGATTTTGCAGGGTGTTCCGCAGGATCAGTTGGAGCGTTTGGCTCAGCAGGCTCAGGCCCTGGGTGAGCGTGAGCTGACGGTTGCTGCGGGTACGGCGAATGAGACGTTGAATGGTATGACGGGTGCGACGAATCCGCAGCTTCAGCTGGAGTTGCTGTGTGCTCGTCTGCTTCTGCCTGCGGTGGAGGGTTCTGCCGGTGGCGCTGAGGTTGCGGCGTTGGCTTCTCGCCTGCAGGTGCTGGAGCGTCGCGTGGCTTCTGGTGCTACTGGTTCGGTTCCTGCTGGTTCTGGTCCGGTGCAGGGTGGCATGTCTGCTGCTCGTGCGGCGGGTATGGCGGCGGCTGGCCTGATGCCTAAGGCTCAGGCTCCTAATACGCAGACTCCTAGCGCCCCGGTTCAGGAAGCAGTTCAGGAGACAGCTCAGCCCGCGCAGCAGCCTGCTTCTCAGCAGGCGGCACCTCAGCAGGGCAGTTCTCAGCAGGCCAGCGCGGGTGCTCCCCCGCTGGCGGGCGCGCCCCTTAGCGGTGCACCTCTGGCACCGACCGCGCAGGCCCCCGCTCCTCCGGCTGGTGCTCCTCTGGCTGGTGCTCCCCTGGCGGGTAACACCCCGGCGGCACCTCATGCTCCGGAGGCGCCGAATGCCCCGGCTACTCCTGCCGCTGATGTTGCTGCGGCAGGTACCCCCTCCGCGCCTTTGAAGCTTAACCCGAACGATCCGCTGGCGGCAGTTCAGGGTAATTGGCGCGCCATCCTAAACCGAATGAGCGTTCCCGGTGCAGCGGAGCAGCTGATGAAGGTGCGTCCCGCCCGCATGGACGGCGCAACCCTGTACGTGAGTGCCGATATTGCGACCCTACGCGCGGTGAAGGGCTTTGTACCCGAGCTGACCGCCCGCGTGAGCGAGTTCCTGCGCCGTCAGGTGACCATTCACGCTCAGGTGGCGAAGCCCGGTGAGCAGGTTAAACCCGCGGTTCAGCCTGCCCCTGCTGCTCAGTCCGCCGCTCCGGTGGCGCCTGCCCCGCAGGCGCCTCAGCCGCCCGTCCAGCAGACTCCCCCGCAGCCCGCTCAGCCGGCGCCTCTGGCTGATGGTCCGCGCGGCGGTGAGGATGCGTGGCGTCGCCACGGTCAGCCGCTGACCGGCGCAAACACCCCCGAGTCCACGAGCGTGGATGCACCCCTGGGTGCGTGGGAGGTTGCCCCGATTCCGCAGAGCGCCCCCGAGGAGGCACCTCAGCAGGTTGCCCCGCAGGCACCGGCTGGTCCGCTGGCGCCTGAGCCCCCGCTTCCTCAGCAGGTTCCGGCGGGCGGTTTTGGTGAGCGTGATTCCTTTGCCGCCTCCGGTAGTGGAGTTCCGCAGCAGGAAAGCACCCCGGAACTCCAGCATGCACAGGAGCCCCCTCACGTGGATGAACCTCCGTATGAGGAGGAGCCCCCTTTTGAGGATGAGCCTCCCTACGCTGAACCGGTTGAGGCACCCGCAATACCTGCTGAGCCTGTAGCACCGGCTGGTCCGCTTGCTACTCTGGTCGCCCCGGCGGGTCCGTTGGCGGAGGCACCGCAGGCAGTACCGCAGGATTCGGCACCCCCGGTTGAACCGGCTGGTCCGCTTGCCCCGGCGGCGGCACCGGTAGCTCCGGCAGGCCCCCTCGCGACGGGTCCGTTGGCTGAGGCACCGCAGGCGGCTCCGGCTGATAATGCTCAGGCACACGATGAGAAGCCCGCAGCGCCGGCTTCTAACGCACCCGCCGCGCAGGCTCCTAGCGCACCTACCGCACCGACTCCGAGCACGTCGGCGGCACCGGCTCGCCAGGCACGCGCCGCATCCGATGAAGACTACGTCTCTGAGGATGATGAGAAGGTCGAAAACAGCACCTTCATCGGTCTGCGCGCTATCGAAAAAATTATTGGTGGCACCGTCATTGACGAACGCCCCCTGCACCAGCCCTAACCCGGGGTCGTAGGTGCCGCGCCCGCCATCGCACCGATGGCGGGCGCACTCATTCCAGCCGCATACTCGCTACGCGAAACGCCCCTAAACTGTCAGGGGTTGGGTGCATACTCATAACGTTGCCCAAGAACAGCACACCAGCACAACACATCAGCACAACACACCGCATTTGTAAGGAGAAGCCATGTACGAGGGAGCAGTTCAAAACCTCATTGACGAGCTCGGCCGCCTGCCGGGTGTGGGCCCCAAGTCGGCTCAGCGCATCGCTTTTCACATTCTGAATGCGGATGCGGCAGATATGGCGCGCCTAGCCAACGCCATTTCCACGGTGAAGACCAGCGTGAGCTTCTGCGAGGAGTGCGGTAACGTCTCCGAGACGAAGCTGTGCACCATCTGCCGTGATGAGCGCCGCGACCCGTCCGTGCTGTGTGTGGTCGAAGAGTCGAAGGACGTGGTGGCGATTGAGCGCACCCGTTCCTTTACCGGCCGCTACCATGTGCTTGGCGGCGCCATTAACCCGCTGGCGGGTGTGGGCCCGGAGCAGCTGCGTATTCGTGAGCTGGTGTCCCGCCTGGCGGATGAGCGCATCCAGGAGATTATTCTGGCAATGGACCCGAACCTTGAGGGTGAGGCGACCGCAACCTACCTCTCGCGCATGCTCGTGCCGCTGGGTGTGCGCCTGTCGCGTCTGGCGTCGGGTCTGCCGGTCGGTGGCGATCTGGAGTATGCGGACGAGATTACTCTGGGCCGCGCGTTGGAGGGCCGCCGCGTCATTAGCGAGGGCACGGCGGTGGCTCATACGGCCGCCGAGGATTTTGAGCGTGTGAACCGCGAGGAGGAGCAGGAGCGTGAGCAGGCGGCTCAGGTTCAGGCTCAGGAGGCGAAGCAGAGTCGTCGCCGCTGGAATTCGAGCATGTTTGATGACCTGGATTCTGAGGATTCTTCCGGTTCCCGCGCGGAGGTGCCCGCCGCTGAGGGTGTGCAGGGCACGGTGGATGAGCAGCTGATTGAGCAGGTTCTGCAGGAGGCTGAGGAGTCCAAAAACGAGGCCTCCCCCGCCGACTCTGGCGCAGGCTCTACGCCTGAATCAGCAGAAGCAGAACCCACCCCTGACCTGGGCGAAGACTCCGGCGAGGGCACCCCAGTTGAGGAGGCTCCGGCGAGCGCCGCCTCCGAACCGGCTGAAGCACCCGTAGCTGAGCAGGCGGAAGATGCGCCGGAGGTGTTCCGCACCCCCGACTATGAGGAGAAGATCCGCTCGATTCAGAACGCCCCGTTGCGTACTCCGAAGCCGGATGTTCCGCCGCTGCCGGGTGTCACGTACGTGAACCCGTGGACCTAGAAACTCGCCTCTGCGGGCGTGCTGTACTCGCATGCCCACCCCGCATCACCGCTCTGTAACACTACGTAATATTTCACGAGGCAATACACACGGGCACCCAGTTAGCCGCTTGTGCTGAACGCCGTCTACTATAAATGAGGAGCCGGTGTCTGCCGGCAGCACACAAGTAACTGACCTGGAGATATCAATGAGCCTGATCGTCCAAAAGTTCGGCGGTTCCTCCGTAGCGGATGCGGAGGGTGTCAAGCGCGTTGCCCGCCGCGTCGTGGACACTCAGAAGGCAGGTAACGATGTGGTCGTCGTGGTGTCCGCTATGGGTGACACTACCGATGAGCTGCTCGACCTTGCCGCAGAGGTCACCAGCAATGTCACTCCTTCGCGTGAGCTGGACATGCTGCTGACTGCCGGTGAACGCATTTCGACTGCCATCCTGTCGATGGCTATTAACGACCTGGGTGCTAAGGCCCAGTCTTTCACTGGTTCTCAGGCTGGCATGATTACTGACGGCGTGCACGGTTCTGCACGTCTGGTTGAGGTCAACCCGGATCGTATCCGTGAGTCGATTGAGGCTGGCAACATTGCGATTGTTGCTGGTTTCCAGGGTATGAACCGTCAGAGCGGCGATATTACGACTCTGGGCCGTGGCGGTTCTGATACGACTGCTGTTGCTCTGGCTGCTGCTCTGAACGCTGATGTGTGCGAGATTTACTCGGATGTTGACGGCGTGTTCACTGCCGACCCGCGCATCGTGCCGACCGCGCATAAGCTGGACACTATCACCAGTGAAGAGATGCTGGAGATGGCGGCTAACGGTGCGAAGATTCTGCACCTGCGCAGTGTTGAGTATGCTCGTCGTTTTAATTTGAAGCTTCACGTGCGTTCTTCGTTCTCTAACCTTGAAGGCACTATTGTGGTTCCGGAGGAGTCCGCGGAACTGACCCCCACCCATCTGAAGGAGATTCCCTTGGAGCAGCCCCTGATTTCTGGTGTCGCGCACGATCGCACCCGCGCAAAGATTACTGTTGTTGGTGTTCCGGATGTTCCCGGTTCGGCAGCTAAGGTGTTCGGCCTGATTAACGAGGCGAAGGTTAACCTGGACATGATTGTTCAGAACGTTCCGACTGACCGCCCCGGCGTGACCGATATTTCTTTCACCCTGGATCAGGCTCAGGGCCCGACCGCGCTGGAGGCGCTGGAGGCCGCTAAGGATGAGCTGGGTTTCCAGGAGGTTATTTACAACGAGTCGGTTGGTAAGCTGTCGCTGGTTGGCGCGGGCATGAAGACTAACACGGGTGTTTCGTTCACTTTCTTTGAGGCCCTGTCTAACGCTGGCGTGAACATTGACATGATTTCGACCTCGGAGATTCGTATTTCGGTGATCACTGAGCTGAGCAAGCTGGATGAGGCTGTTCGCGCGGTGCACACTGCATTCGGTCTGGACGCTGAGGGCGAGGCTACTGTTTACGGTGGTACTGGCCGCTAAGGTTTAGCTCGTTTGTGGGCTGTACGCTTCGGGAGGGGCGGTGCTGGGTTTTCTCGGCACCGCCCCTCCCCTTTATCTGTCTATAGGTGAAATAGCTGAAACACTTTACAGTTATTTCAGATACAAGGTAGAGTTATAGCTACTGGACTACATTTTGCGAGGTTCTAACTTACTTGAGCCAAGCACCAAATGCAATCCAGTAATACAAGGAAGGAACAAAGATGCCCAACACCCAACTCCTGCAGGAAGAAACCCTTAATCAAGCCCAAACCGAAGCAAAAAAGCTACTTGGGGACTCAAACGAAACTGCCGTTACTCTGACCGTTTCAGGGAATGAAAGCCAGGAAATCGGTGATGCGCTTAGCCAAGTTATTCAACAGGTTTTGCATGCTTTAGCACAGGGCCAGCGCATCGAGATTCAGACCAGCCCACAGTACTTGACCACTACTATGGCAGCTCGTCGCATTGGCATCTCACGCCCGACCCTTATGAAGGCTATTCGTTCCGGCGAGCTCCCCGCGTTCAAAGTAGGAAGCCATTTCCGCATCCGCACCGGGGACGCAGAAGTTTTCCGCAAGACCCTTTTGGAGAAGACCATCGCTCAAAAGGAACAAGCTCTCAAAGATCTTTGGAATTTTGAGGAAGAGAACAATCTCAACGACATTATCGGAGGACCTGCGTGGTAAAAGAGAGTACATTATCAGATGCTGAATCTGTCCTACTGGATACGAACATTCTGATGTCTAAGACTCTTCGCGATTGGATTCTCCTTTTGACAAAGGAGAGTGACTACAGATTTTTCGCTCCATACGTATCCACCGGAATCATGGATGAGTTTGGATACCACACACGCCGAAAGGACCCGATGATTCATGATGCAAAAATTGAGAAATGGAAACAACAAATCCTGACATCCTGCAAGTCCCTAATCGCAGGTTTCCCTGTTGAACCAGTTGCTGGCTTTCCCGATATAAACGATCTTCATGTGCATGCTGCTGCCCAACACGGCGGCATGCACGCATTAGTCACCGATGACCGCAAACTGCTCGATTATGCTTCCACGGAAGAAGCTCAGAATATTCAAAATTATGAGACACTCAGCGCGGATGATTTTCTGATGCAATTCACCGAATACGCTCATCCCTCCTTATTTGCGGAGGTCTATCTTTTCCAGGAATCTTATGCTCACTCTAAGGGATTCACGGAGACTGATATTCCTCGCGCACTTGAACGAGCAGGAGCGGGTCAATTTGCCCGCTATCTTCGGACTGCAGTGATTAATAGCCCACAGTTTGTCGATTTTGAACGTGAGTTTAAAGCCCGGTCTTCTAGTAGCTAGGTAGACATTGCTACATGCACTACCTTGTCACAGCATCGTTTAGGCTAGAAGCATGAGTAGTGTTGTATTTTCCCAGGTGATGGATGTCCGCGAATGGCGTGCCGCCCAGGCAGCGCATGAGGCGCGTGCCGGCCGCTACGCCGACCCGTTTGCCCAGCGTCGCGCCCGCCACGAAGTGCACCCCGTGGAG
>ERZ773211.136-NODE-136-length-17621-cov-59.9989_pt1 | contig 17621 bp, 16 predicted proteins | sample MGYA00511914_ERZ773211 | MGnify/ENA primary metagenome ERZ773211 (study PRJEB29015, sample SAMEA2738163) | human oral metagenome | biome: human oral; feature: human-associated habitat; material: saliva | place: China | collected 2242 ...
TTTAGCGTCGAATGTAGTTGGGCTTACGCCCTGTGAGACTAGAACGTTGCCAGGCAATAGTGAGAGCCTTCCTTTTGGAGGGTTCTTTTTTTATACTCTATTTCATATATTTTGATTTTCTTAACAAAATAGAGTATTATTATATAGTAAATATATTATTGGAGGTTTGGGAATGTTTTATTTAGAAGATGAAAAGACATTAGTTCTTACAAATGAAAATAAAAAAGATATATTAAAAGCATTAAAATTAGTTAATAATATTTCAGATAATAAAAATATAAAAGTTGCTTATATTAAAATTTTAGGTAAAGTTTTAGAATTTAATAAAGCTATAGAAACTTATTATCACTCACAAAAATCTGGATACAATGAAATTTATCAAGAAAGAATTGACAATCTTGATAATAGTAGTGATGAATTTAGACGTGTAAAAGCTGAACTAAAACCAGCTTTTGATGAAAATAGTTATGATGAAGATGCTGAAAAAGAGTTTAACTTAATTCTTACAAGAATAGAAAGTAGAACAGCTATTCTTTTTGAAGATGAAAAAGAGTACAATTTTAATAATTATTTAATCACACTAATAAATAATAAAAAATTGGAAGAATTTATATGGTTAAATACACTATATAATATTTATAAAGAAGGTAAGAGCTTAAATTCTATAGTTCATGATTACCAAAAACTTAGTGATGTAGAGTTTTCTGATCTTTATAAAATATATTTATTTGTGACTGATTATAACATCAATAAATTACTTCTACAAAATGAATCTAAAATTATTAATAATGAGTATTTAGAAGATTTTGAATCATTTTTTAACTATATGTATGAACTTATAGATGATTTAAGAACATTTGTTGCAAAAAATGATAAGAAAAATATACTAAGTTTCTCAACAAAAATAGAGAGTTATACTAATATTAATACACCTTCAAAAGAAGAATTCCTAGAATGTGTTTATAAAGTTTTTAACTTTTTAAGGGCACTTTATGAAAATGACAATGCTAAATTATTATTAGATAATATATATCCAATTTTAGTAAAATCGTTCTTCGCTCCTTTAAGAAATGACGATAAGATTAAGTATGACTATAATCAAGATTTTATTTATGCTTTAGAGTATACTCAAATTATTATAGAAGTAATGGATGAGAAAAATGAATAATACTTTCTCAGAAAAAGATTTTTATTGTGTATATAATGATTATGATATTTCAAAACGTACTAAAGAATTAAATTTATTGTATCTTCCTTTATTAGGGAATGATGCTATAAGTTTATATCAGTTTTTAGGCAGTAAGATGCTTAGTGATAAAAATCTTTCTAAGAATTATTTACATTATGATATTTTAGATAATCTTGCTTTATCAAATCATAAATTTATGGTCTCAAGAAAGAAATTAGAAGCAATGGGGTTAATTCAATCTTTTTATATTGATAATGCAGGTGTTGGGCAATTTGTCTATAAAATTAAAGAAGCATTAGATTTCACAACTTTTTTTAATACACCAGTATTAGCTCAATTATTAGAGAATACTCTAGGAAGTAGAGAATATAAAGAAATAGTTAACTATTATTCATTTGATAAAGTTAGCTTTAGAAGTTTTGAAGAAATTACAGCAAAATTTTCTGATGTATTTCATTTAGAAAATCTGAATGATTTTAGTTTTGATTACTTATCAAATAAAAAATCATCAGGGCCTAATTTTGACGAGTATTATTTTGATTTTGATAAATTAAATTATTATTTAGCAAATAGTTATTTAACTGAAGTTATATCTAATGACGATATAAAAAATAAAATTTTAGGTCTAGCACATATTTATAAGATGGATCCACAAGACATGGCGAAAGCTATAGAAAAATCAGTAGAAATTTCTAATGGTGCGAGTGAAATCAATATTAAGATATTAACGGATTATATTATTCAATTAAATGTTAATGTTAGAAAACAAGAAGTTCCAACATTAGAACGTATGGTGAATAAAAATCTTAGTAGTACAAAAGATAAACATGAAACTGAGGAAGATTTATTTATTAAAGAAGTAGATAATACAAACTTTATAACTTTCCTTAATAAACAAAAAGGCATAGTCGTATCTAACATAGATGCTAAAAATATAAGTGACCTTCAAAGTAAATATAATTTTCCAACTGGAGTATTGAATATTTTATTAGAATATTCTATTAATCAAACAGGTAAAAACTCAATACCGCATATCAATTATATCGATAAGATAGCCAGTTCTTGGAGTGCGCAAAAACTTTTAGGTGCAAAGGATGCAATTGATTTTGTTAGAAATAATCGAAATTATAAACAAAATACTATTACTAATACTAAAAAAGTTTCTAGAAAACAAATAAATTATACAAGTGTGAAAAAAGGAAATTATGCACCGTTTCCTGAATATTTACAAAATCGTCAAAGTAATTTCAATGGTACAAAGAAAATAGAAGATAGAGTTGTTACAAAAGAAGACGAAGATGCATATAATAAAATGATGCAAGAATTAAATAACAAGAGGGATGTGTAGTGAAAAAATTATCTAATATTGTAGCTGGTAATACACAAGACTCATTTAAGAAGTTTATCTCAGAAAAAGTATTAAACGATTCTGAAATAATTAAATTTATTCGTGATAATAATTTTTCAAAAATTGATATAGAAAATAATCTTGAAAAGTTCTATCAATTTTATATTTCGAAAGATAAATTACTAAATATAGAGCATAAACCAAAGTTAGTTTATAAGAATAAATCAGTTAATATTTTATATGAAGAGACTGAAGAATATAAACAAAAAATGGCGAATTCAAAAACATCAAATAAGGTAAAAACAGAATTTATACCTAAAAGAGTTTTAACATATACTTTTGAGAATTTATCAAGAAATAGAGAAAAAGGTATTCTAGCAACAGAAATAATAAAAATATGTAAGAATATTATGAATAAACAATCTACAAGAGGTGTTTATGTTTATGGACCGACAGGAACTGGAAAAACCTACTTAATGGGGTCTATTTATAATTATTTTAAACAAAATGGAAAAGAACCTGCAATCTTATATTATCCAGAATTTATTAGAAAGATTAAGTCTAAAATTAGTAACAATAGTTATGATTTATATATTGATTTAATCAGAGATGAAGAGATACTAATAATAGATGATATCGGTGCTGAAAACATTACAGAATTTATACGTGATGAAGTATTAGGACCAATTATTAATCATAGAGAAGCTGAAAAGTTACCGACATTTTTCTCTTCCAACTTAAGCATAGATGATTTAGCAGAGTTACTATCAAATGGAAAAACAACAGTAGATAGAACGAAAGCTTTAAGGATTGTAGAAAGAATACATTCGTTATGTTCTTCTCACTTTTTAGATGGTGAAAACGAAAGAGAATATTATAATTAAATAAACCAAGTATTTATAAAATTTTTGTTTTATAAATACTTGGTATTTTTTTTTGTAAAAAATTCAAAAAAATTCATTTTTTCTTAGAAATTAGTGGAAAAAAGTGGGGAAATGTGGTAAATTATAAAGGTAAGGTGGTGAGAAGTAGTGTTTATTGGTCAATACAATAATAAAATGGATGCCAAAGGAAGGCTTAGTATTCCAATTAAGTTCAGAGATGAACTAGGTGAAAAATTTATTATTACAAGAGGTTTAGACTCTTGTTTATTTGGCTATTCACTACAAGAGTGGCAAAAGGTGGAAAGTAAGATAAAATCACTACCTATCACTAAGAAAAATGCTCGTACTTTCCAACGTTTCTTCTTTTCCGGAGCCACTGAAGTTGAGATAGATAAACAAGGAAGAATTAACATTCCTAACGCATTAATAGAACATGCTTTTTTGGATAAAGAATGTGTGGTAAATGGTTTATCTAATAGAATAGAAATTTGGGATAAAAATCGCTGGGAAGATTTACTTGTTGAAAGTGAAGCTAGCGTAGAAGAAATAGCAGAAGAATTAGAAGATTTTGATTTTTAGGATGGATGAAAATGTTTAAACATTATAGTGTATTATTAAATGAAGCTGTAGAAGGCTTAAATATAAAAGAAGACGGTATTTATGTAGATTGTACCTTAGGAGGAGCAGGGCATAGCTTAGAGATTTTAAAACGTTTAAAAACTGGTAAACTATATGCTTTCGATCAAGACAATGTAGCATTAGAAAATGCCAAACAAAAATTAGCTGAGTACAGTGATAAAGTTGTCTTTATTAAATCTAACTTTGTTAATTTAAAAGAAAAATTAGCAGAGCATGGTGTTCATGAAGTTGATGGTGTATTATACGATTTAGGAGTATCATCGCCTCAATTAGATACACCTGAAAGAGGTTTTAGTTATAATTATGATACTAAATTAGATATGAGAATGGATACTGATGCAAAAATCAGTGCCTATGAAGTAGTTAATGAATACAGTTATCATGATTTGGTTAAAATATTTTATCGTTACGGAGAAGAAAATTTTTCAAAACAAATTGCGAGAAATATTGAGAAAAAACGAGAACAAAAACCTATTGAAACTACTTTTGAATTAGTAGAAATTATTAAAGATTCCATCCCTGCTGCTAAGAGAAGAACTGGAGGACATCCAGCTAAAAGAGTATTCCAAGCCATTCGTATTGCGGTAAATAATGAATTATCAGTATTTGAAGATTCACTTGAACAAGCAATTGAAATTGTTAGCGTAGGAGGGAGAATATCTGTTATTACATTCCATTCTTTAGAAGATAGAATTTGTAAACAAATATTTAATTCATATGCAAAGACAAAAGATATTCCAAAAAATTTACCAATAATGCCAGAAGAAAGTTTATCTAAATTAAAAGTAATTACGAGAAAACCTATATATCCTAGTGATATTGAATTAGAAGAAAATAATAGGTCTAGAAGTGCCAAATTAAGAGTGGCAGAAGTTCAGACAAAATAGAGGGGAGGAAAGTTTAAATGGCAACACTAAAGGTATATAGTAGAGAATACGGAGTAAGAAAAGTACAAGAAAAAGTTAAATTTAACTTTTTAGAAAAAACAGCATATGCAGTTTTTGTAGGAGTTATTTTACTTGCTAACGTAGTTATGTTAAACTATAAAGGAGAGATTTATTCACTACGAAGTGCTCAACAAAAAAATGATATAGTAATATCAGAAAAACAAAAAAATAACAATGAACAAAAAGTTATGATAAACAATCTGTCATCTTACGAAAGAGTTAAGAAAATTGCTGAGATAGTAGGAATGAAAACTCAAAAAGATAGTATAAAGGTAGTGAGATAATTGATAAAACTTTTTAAGAAAATATTAACTTTAAAGTTTTTGGAAGATAGAAGAAGTTTAGAAAGAAAAGATTATATCTCTCGAGAAAGAACAAAAATTGTATTTTTTCTAATTTTTGTTTTTTTCTTTGTATGGATATTAATATTAAACATTGGACAAATGATGCTAATTGGAACTGTAAGGGGCCATAACTTATCAGAGTTAGCAGATAAAAAATATAAAATTGACAGTAGTTTACAGCCTAATAGGGGGAAAATATTCGATAGAAATGGAAATATATTAGCTGATAATATTGAGTCTTATAAAATTGTTGCAGTAGTATCTGATAAAGCAACTGAGGATGATACAAATCCTCGTCATGTTATTGATGCAGATAAAACAGCAGATGAATTATCTAAATTTATTAAATTAGATAAAAGTAAGATAAAAGAAATACTTAATAAAAAAGGTGTTTATCAAGTAGAATTTGGAACTGCTGGTAAAGATATTAGTGTTGAAGATAAGAAAAAAATAGAAGAGTTAAAACTTCCAGGTATTGAATTTATAGCAACAACAAAAAGATATTATCCAAATGGAAGTATGTTAGGAAACTTTTTAGGATTTGCGCAAAATTCTCCTGACAGTGACTTGATCACTGGTCGATTAGGAGTTGAAAAAACTTTTGATTACTATTTAAGAGGAAAAGAAGGACATATTACTTATGCAAAAGATGCATGGGGAAAAGTCGTTTCTAACATTCCAAAAGTAGAAATTAAACCTGTTGATGGAGCAGATATATATTTAACAATTGATAAAAATATCCAAGGATTTATTGATAATACATTAAAAGATATTCATGATAAGTATGAACCAGAAAGTGCTTTTGCAATTGCTGTTAGTCCTAAAACAGGCGAAATATTAGGATTAGGACAAACACCAGCTTTCAATCCAAACACTCAAGAAAATCTTTCGAGTGCATGGTCTAATATCTTTTACAATTCGGCATACGAACCAGGTTCTACAATGAAGACTTTTACAATGTCGTTAATGGTTGAAAATAATATTTATAAGCCAGAGGGTTATTACAAATCTGGTTCATATAAAGTAGAAGATGCTACTATTTTTGATTGGAATAAAACTGGATGGGGAACAATAACTCAACGTCATGGATTCCAACAATCTTCAAATACATTAATGTTAACACTTTTAAATGAATTAGGTACTGAAAAACTAAAAAGTGGTTTAGAAAATTTTGGATTTGGAAAAAGCACAAATTCTTTATATGGAAATGAAGCTACAGGAGAATTAGTATTTAATAATAAAGTATCGGCTTCGACTACTGTATTTGGACAAGGTAGTACAGTTACAGCAATGCAAATGGTTCAAGCAGAAACAGCTATTTTGAATGATGGTAAGATGCTAGAACCGTATTTCTTACAAAGAGTATATGATAAAACATTGGATAAAGATGTTAATATCGGTAAGAAAACTGTTGTAGGAAATCCAATATCAAAACAAACAGCTGATATAATGAAAGAAGAATTATATGGAGTTGTTAATGGATCTTGGGCGCAAGGAGGTAAGAGATATGCTGTAGATAACTATAGTACATCTGGTAAAACTGGAACGGCAGAGGTTGTAGATCCTAAGACAGGAACATACTATAAGAGTCCATATAAAGTAATGCATTCATTTATAGGGTATGCGCCAAGTGAAGATCCTCAAGTAATCTTATATGTAGGAATAAAATTACCTACAAAAGAGCTGGGTGCTAGTAATGCATATGGTGCGTCTGAGATTTTTAAACCGATTATGGAAAACACATTAAATTATTTAAATGTAAAAAAATCTAATGATAATGATACAGTAAAAAGTTATCAAATGGAAAATGTTGTTGGTGAGAATCTAGATTCAACAATACTTAAATTACAACAAAAAACAAAAAACATTATTACAATAGGATCTGGAAATAACATAATAGATCAATATCCATCAGCTGATAATGTAATAAAACAAGATGAAAGAATATTTTTATTAGTTTCAGATAATAATATAATATTACCTAATTTCATAGGTTGGTCAAAAATCGATGTCATAAATTATGCGAAATTAGCAGGTTTAGATATCGAAATAGAAGGGAATGGTTTTGCTAAACAACAATCGATTCCTGCACAGAGATTTATAAAAAAAGGGGACAAGATAAAAATAAAATTTAGTTAGGAGAACGAAATGAGTAATTCAGATACAGTATTTGCTATATCGTTACTATTGGTAGCATTTTTTCTTACAGTACTAATGCTACCAAGATTAATAAAATATTTACATGTTTTGAAATTTGGTCAGGCAATTCGAGAAGAAGGCCCACAAAGTCATATGCATAAAAAAGGAACGCCTACTATGGGGGGAATATCATTTATTATCTCTATAGTCATTTCGCTTGTGATAGCAGTGTTTTTAGATAGTAAAAATATGCAGTATTACTTTTTATTCATTTATACAACTATTTCATTTTCGATTATTGGTTATATAGATGATATGCTTATTGTAGTTAAGAAGAAAAATGATGGACTTGCTCCAAGAAAAAAATTAATGTTACAAATACTATTTTCTGTAATATTTTATATCTTAGTAACTTATATATATAAAGATATGAATTATATACATATTCCTGGATTAGATTATAATTTAAATATTTCATATTTATACTTAATATTCCTAGTATTTTGGCAAACAGGATTTTCTAATGCAGTGAATTTAACAGATGGCTTAGATGGATTAGCAACAAGTATTACAATTATTACTACTAGTACATTCGCATTATTAGCATATAAGGAAAATAATTTCCCCGTATTAGTTTTCTGTCTGACTATTGTTGGAGCACTTTTAGGATTTTTAATATTTAATAGAAATCCTGCGAAAATTTTTATGGGAGATACAGGATCTTTGGCTTTAGGTGGGATTCTGGCAGCAATTTCAGTAATTTTACATAAAGAAATAGCATTTTTATTTATAGGTTTAGTTTATATATTGGAAACTCTATCTGTAATTATTCAGGTGGCATACTTTAAAAAAACAGGTAAAAGAATTTTTAAAATGTCACCGTTACATCACCATTTCGAGTTATCAGGGTATGGTGAGGTAAAAACTGTATATATTTTTGTTGCTATAGCAGTGATATCATCAGCTATAGGATACTTTATAGGGGTAATTTAAAATGATTAATTTAGAAGAAAAAAAAATATTAGTATTAGGATTTGCAAGAAGTGGTTATTCAACTGCAAAAATTCTAAAAAAACTAGGGTATGATGTTACTTTAAATGCATATGATGATTTAAGTAATGATGAGAAATCAGCAGAATTAAAAGAACTAGGAATAAAAGTGATTGACGGTGGTCATCCACTTGAACTCTTAGAAAATATTGATTTAATTGTAAAAAACCCAGGAATAAAATATGAAATAGAATTTTTACAAAAAGCAATTGAAAAAAATATTGATATAATAACTGAGATTGAGTTAGCTAATACATTGTTTAATATCGATATGGTAGCAATAACTGGAACAAATGGTAAAACTACAACTACTCAGATGACTTTTGATATATTAAAAGTGGCCAATAAAGATGTTTATTTAGCAGGAAATATTGGATACCCAGCAATAGAAGTTGCGTACAATCATCCTAATTCTTTAATAATTACGGAAGTTTCATCTTTCCAATTACAAGGAACAAAATATTTTAAACCATCTGTTGCAGCTATAACCAATCTAGGTGTTGGTCATTTAGATTATCATGGAAATATTGAAAACTATAGAAATGCTAAAAGAAATATTTATAAAAATCAAACAAATGATGATATTCTTATTCTAAACATTAAAGAAAAAGAAAAATATGATCTAGAAAAAATCAATTCTACTGTGCTTTTCTATGATACTAAAGAAAATAATGAAGCTAGTATATTTGTAAAAAATAATATCGTTACATATGATGGAGTGGAGTTATTTGATATAACTAAGCTTTCATTACCAGGCATGCACAATGTAGAAAATGCAATCAATGCTGCTGTGATTTCATATACTAAAGGTGCAAAAGTAGAAGTTATTCAAGAAGTATTATATGCATTTAGTGGAGTAAAACACAGGTTACAGTATGTAGGTGAGCATAACGGGGTTAAGTACTACAATGATTCGAAAGCAACTAATCCAGTAGCTACAACTACAGCACTTTCAGGCTTTGAAAAAAATATTATACTTATTTGTGGTGGAAAAGACAGAGGAATTGATTTTAAAGAACTAGTTCCATTTTTCCAAAGAATTAAGGCAATGGTTGTTGTAGGGGAAAGTAAAGAAATTCTATATAATTTGGCTGTTGACAATAAAGTTGAATGCCATAGGGCGGTAAAAGTAGACGATGCCACTGTTTTAGCTAACACACTTGCAGTAGATGGTGATACAATATTGTTATCACCTGCTTGTGCATCGTGGGACCAATATAAATGTTTCGAAGATCGTGGAGATGAATTTATAGAAACGTTTAAGAAGATTAATCAAGAGGACTAAAAAACTATGAACAAGAAAAATAAAAAGTTACTAGTAAAAATGAACAATGAAAAAAGAAGAAGTTCATTAGAAAAAATAAAAAGAAAAAAGAGACGTGAAACTCTATTTATAGTAACTTTATTTTTAATTGTAATAGTAGTATTCGGACTATTATTTAGTAATTATTTGAAGCTGAAGACTATAGAAGTTGAAGGAAATAATCAAATCACAAAGGAAGAAATTCTTGAAGCAGGAAATATTAATAATAATCTCCGAACATGGTCGATAAAAGATGATGAGATCCAAAATAATATAAAATCAAGATTTGAGATTTTTAAATCAGTCACAGTAAAATCTACTTTACCATCATCAATAAAAGTATATGTAGAAGAGTATAGTTTCATAGCACAAATCAAAAAAGATGACGGTAATACAGAAATAATAATGGAAAATGGAAAATCCTATTCTGGTAAAATTAGAAACAATTATAATTTACCTATTTTGGAAAATTTCAATAATGATGGTAATAAACTTGAGGAAGTTTATAAAAATCTAAACAAGTTAAAACAAGAAGTTCGATTACAAATTTCTGAAATAATAGATGATGAAAGTGATAGAGTAATAATTTATATGAAAGATGGCCAAAAAGTTAAAGCTTTAAGAGCAAACTTCGCGGATAAGTTGAATTATTATGAAGAAATATCTAAATATATTGAAGACAAAAATAATACTACTTTAAACTTGATAAATGGTGCGTATCTTGAAACATTAAAAACAGAAAAAACTAGAAATGATAATATAAAAAAATTACTATCAAGACAAGGATTAACTGATGATGATTCATCAAATAAAGACAAAAATAATGTAGAAAAAGAAGATAAAGTACAACAAAATAATAAATCTGAAAATTCTACTACAAATAAAAAGAATAGTAATTTAGCTAATAACAAGAATATCAAACAGCAGTCGTCAAGTAATAAGAAAGATGAATAGTAAAAAAAGTATCCAAAATTTTATATTTTGGATGCTTTTTTTAGCTAAAAATAATATAAAATAAAAAAATTTAATCAGTATATTACAAATTGAAAATATTTTAATAAAATTTAATTTTTTTTGGTGTTTTTCATATTTTTTTTTTTAATTTTATGTTATAATTTAGTATGTGTAAATAAAATATGTGTGTATTTACAATTTTATTATAATAACAAAGTTTTAAAAGGAAGGAGTGTTTGACTTGAGTTCACAATTGTATACTTCAATAGATCTAGGATCATCTAGTATAAAAGTGATTATAGCAGATGTAGTATATGAAAAATTGAATATACTCGGTGTTGGTGTTGTTAAAACAACGTCTATTAAGCGAGGAAACATTATTGATGTGGAATCTGCTTCTAGAGATATTCAAAAAGCAATAGATATTGCGAAAAGTGAAGCTAATAAGGACATAAGATCATTATATGTAGCAGTTCCAAGTATACACACTCATATTAAAAAAAGTGTAGCGGAAATTAAATTTGATACAAAACACGATATTGATGGTAGAGATATCGAAGAAGTAATTGAAGAAGCAAAAATACTACCATTACCACGAGAAAGAGAAGTGGTGCAAGTAATTCCAGATTACTATCGTCTTGATGATATTGAAAATATTAGAAAACCAAAAGGAATGACTGTTCATAATTCATTTGAAGTAACAGGAAATAGAGTTTTAACTTCTAAGACTCATCTTCATACAATATATAAAAGTATTGAAAATCTAAGATTAGATTGTAACGAAACTTTTTGTACATCTCATTCATTAGGAGAATTACTATTAAATGATGAAGAAAAAGATTATGGGTCAGTGATAATCGATATTGGAGCAGGACTAACGACTGTGAGTTATTTTGAAGACGGTATTCTTCAATTATCACAATCAATAGAGTTAGCTGGTGAAGATATTACACGTACAATATCTGATGTGTTGAATGTCCCATTAAAACGTGCAGAAGAGATTAAAGTAACTCAAGGTCATGCTTTTTATGATTTAGCATCACCACAGGTAATTATTGACTTAGATAACCTAGAACCAGATGAAGAGCCTTATACACAAAAAGAGTTGGCTGATTACATAGAGGAAATTGTAGAAGAAATTATTTTACGTTCATTCGATGTATTAAGAAAAGCTGGTATAAATAGAGTAAAAGGAAATGTTGTATTAACAGGTGGAACGACTCTTATGCCTGGTGTTCTTGATTTAGCAAAAGATATGCTAAGGAAAATGAACGTTAGAATTGGTTCACCAAAAATTATAGGAGCTAATTCGCCAGAATTGGCAGTTGTTGTTGGTACATTAACAAGTAGTTATAAAATAGAATCATTATTTGGTTATCAAGTAACTGATGAAGTACCGACAGTAAAAAATACAAATTCAACATTTGAAAACGTCTCTGCAGTAGAAGAGATTGCAGTGAATAATTCAAAAGTTGAAGTTCCATTAATGAGTGAAACTCATGAGGAAAATCATGAAGAAGAAACTTATTATGAAGAAGAGAAAAAAGAAGAAGAGAAAAACTTTTTTGATAAAATAACTAAAATGTATAATTCGTTTTTTGAATAATAATCAGGAGGAAATAAAGAATGTTTGAAGAATTTGATCAATCAGCAGTAATTAAAGTAGTAGGTGTTGGTGGCGGTGGTGGAAACGCCGTTGACCGAATGGTAGAAAGTGGGATTCAAAACGTTGAATTTATCGCAGTTAATACAGATGCTCAAGCATTAAAACGTTCTAAAGCAGACGTAAGAATTCAAATCGGTGAAAAATTAACTAAAGGTCTTGGAGCTGGAGCTAATCCAGAAGTAGGACGTAAAGCAGCGGAAGAAACTAAAGATAAAATTGAAGAAGCATTAGCAGGTGCCGATATGGTATTCGTAACTTCTGGTATGGGAGGAGGAACTGGTACTGGTGCTGCTCCCATCGTAGCAGGTATTGCTAAAGAATTAGGAGCATTAACAGTAGGTGTTGTTACACGTCCTTTTAACTTCGAAGGTAAAAAACGTCAAGTACAATCTACAGCGGGAATTAACTCACTTAAAGGTGCAGTAGATACACTTATTGTTATTCCTAATGATAGATTATTGGATATTGTTGATAAATCTACTCCAATGATGCAAGCATTCGTTGAAGCTGATAATGTATTACGTCAAGGGGTACAAGGTATTTCTGACTTAATTAACGTTTCTGGTACAGTTAACCTTGACTTTGCTGATGTTAAAGCAATTATGGCTGATCAAGGTTCTGCATTAATGGGTATTGGGGTAGCTTCAGGTGAAAACAGAGCTATCGAAGCAGCTAAAAAAGCTATTTCATCTCCATTATTAGAAACTTCTATCGTTGGAGCTAAAGGTGTGTTATTAAATATTACTGGTGGTCCATCATTAAGTCTATTTGAAGCTCAAGCGGCTGCAAGTATCGTTCAAGAAGCAAGTGATGACGAAGTGAACATGATCTTTGGTACAGTATTTAACGAAGAGTTAGAAAAAACTGATGAAATCGTCGTAACTGTTATTGCTACTGGATTTGAAGAAGATGGAGTAAGTGTAGAAAGAGATATCTTAGCACAACGTCCAGCACAACCAGAAGCAAGCTCATTTACAAGTGGATATGGTAAAAATGAAGTAGAACAAGAAATGTATCCACGTCCAAGAAGAAGAACAAGAAGAGAAATCTAATTTAATAAAAAGGAAAATCGAAAATCTCGATTTTCCTTTTTTAGTCTATTAAAATGAATTTAATTTCAAAGTTTATTACATTCTTTAGTGTATTATATATGAATGAATTCTTTAATGATGAATAACAAATTTTTAATAGTAAATCTTCGTCTTCATCTGCATAAAGATAATAAGTAATTTTACATTTTTCAATTTTAGGTTCTTCGCTATAACCTTTAACATTTAGTAGTGTTAAAGGATTTTTTAATAATAAATAAATTTTCCCTTCTAATTCCTCAACTTCAATATTTGCTCTTTTACATGACGTAATTATAGTATGTGCTATTCCGCCTAAGATAGAAGCAGCAAAATAGTTTATACTGCTTCTAAAATCAGCGTTTATATCAAAACTTATATCACTTGTTACAGATATAGTACTGTTGTTAGTATATAATTTAAAGTCATCATCGGCTAGTACTCCTCTAAAAGATAATTCATAATTATTTGATTCATATAAATTATTCATATAGATTCCTCAATGTATTTTTTGTTTCATTAAGTCGTGCTAATTTCTTATCAATAATATTCATGGTACTAACGGGTCTGTTAGCAAATGTAGCAAATCCACAATCAGGATTTAACCAAATTTGTTCTTTAGGAATAAAACGTAGAACTTCCTCAACTCGAGATAAGATATTCTCTAAAGATTCAATTTCATCTGTTCTTGGATTCATCACGCCAAGACCAAGTATACAATTTTCCCTAATTAAATCGCTACTAAGTAATGATGAAATTTCTCCGGCACGAGGAGTTGAGAACTCTAATGTTAGTATATTAGGTAATGTTTCTTCAAACAAAGGTAATAAAGGAGTATAGGGGCCTGTTAAAAGTATACTTTCATCTCTACTCCAATTTCCACGGCAAACATGAAGGGAAACTAATATTCCTTTTTCTTTAGCATAAGATATTACAGATTTTATTAATTTTGTAGCGAATTTTAATTCTTCTGTTGGATCTTTTTTCTCAGATAGAGCGGCGCACATAAATGATCTTGTTTTTCCTTCAGAAAAAACGACTTCAGTTAACACAGGTTCATCAAATTGAATTACATCTATGCCTATTTTTGCTAATGAATCAATTTCTTCTTTTAATACTTTAATTATGTCTTCTCCTAGAGAATCTTTGCTATCGTAATATTGTTTTGATAGAGCAGGTAACCACATGGACCTAGTTATTAAATAAGGACCTGGTAATGTTGCTTTGATTTTTTTATCGGTTAATTTTTTTAGTTCAATCATTTCATCAGCTACCAGAGGTTTATTATATTTTACTTTTCCTGTACAAATTGCATTTTTTATACTAATTGCAGGAACGTCTAATATTTCTAGTATTTGTTCAAAACCTTGTTTGTCCTCAATATAATCAAACATATCAGCCATACTCATCATAGAAACCCCTTCTAATCGTTCAGCAATAAATGAAACATAATTATCTCGATTTAGTTCACCGCTAGTGATTATATCAATATAATTATTTTCTTGAAGTTCAACTACATATTTTGTTTCTTCATCTAGGATTTTTTGATATGTTTTTAAGTCGATATTTCCTTTATTTAATTTTCGTTTTGCGGTCAATAATTTCTTACTTCGCGGCATACTTCCTAGAAGTGAAGTTAAAAATGATGAACTATTCATAACTATTCTCCGTGGAAATTTCTAAAAAAGTTTAGATATTCATTAGCTTCAGTAAGTTGTTTGAATCCTGATGTGCGACCAGAAATCCATTCTTTTAATCCTTCCATATCCATCATTTCTTTGTGGTCAGGATTACTATAATCCATTTTGTGTAAAACTTCTATGAATTTTTCAAATTTCGAAACTTCTAATTCAGGATGACCTGAGAAGATACAGTGATCGAAAAAATCAGTTTTTGATAAAATTTTAACTTGATTTTCATCAAGAGTACCATCTGCTATCCAAGCATTATAGTTTAAATCTAGCATCCATGTACCAGACACTTCATCATTTTTTAAGGCAATTGCAGAATCAAGCTCACCACCAACGTGATCTCCATGTAGTCCAATACCAATATCGAAACGTTTTTCAACATAATCTTTTCCGAATTCTAATCCATGTTTGTGGAGATGATTAATAGGGATTAGTCTAGCTTGAGGTGAATCAATTGCACCAAAACCAATTGTTTTATCTTTTAAATCGTTGATACTATTTATGTTGCTGTTAGCTTTTACAACTAGGTAAGAACTACGGTCACGGTCAGTATCACGCATTGAACCATTTAGTGCAGTACCATTTGTGCGAATATTAGTATCTAACCATGCTAGAGGTGAGTTCCAAGCAACATCGATTTCACGTGCTAGTAATCCATCAACTTGTGCTTTGTAATCTTTATAATAAACGGGTTCAATAGGGAAGTTTTCATCTTCAAAGAATTTAGCAATAATCCCCCAAATTACAGTCACTTTTGGATCATAGATTACAGCCCCAACTTTTAATTTTGTCATAATAAATATTCCTCTTTTCTTATATATTAATTTCAATTTTAGAAATAAGGGGGGAAGTGTACTCCTCTCCCTTATATAAATATTTTAAGATAGTTTTTATGGTAATTGTTGCCCAGTAATAGCTTTACCTAACCAAATTGTTAATACGTCAACGCTAGGAGCCATAATGTGACTTGCGAATGCATCTCTTAAGTAGCGTTCCATATTACCAACACGGTTATAAGCTTTACCTCCACCAACACGCATTCCAAGACGAGCTAATTCGATAGCAGCTTCACTTGCAAAAATCCTAGCTGATAAAATTTTTGCAAGCATATCAGGTTCTTTTGCTAAGAAACTACGAGCAGCTTCATTTGTTCCTAGAACAGCAGCATTTGTTTGACTATAAATTTTAGCTAGGTGAATTTGTACAGTTTCAATTTCACTTAGAGATTTACCAGTTGGATATTTTCTATTAGTAGTATGAGCTACTGCTTCATCTAAAATAGCTTCACATAATCCACTATAAACAGCAGCAAGCCCTGTGATGAAGTATGTAGCAACGATAGTAAACACTTGATCAACTCCTGAACCAGCTTCACCGATGCGAAGTTCCTTATCTAATTCAACATCGTTAATAGCCATTTGACATGATACATTACCACGCATACCAAGTCCGTGCCATGTAGATGACTTGAATTCTAAACCTTTACTTCCAAGAGGGAATACCCAGTTATCAATTCCCCCTTCAACATCAGAAGGAGTAAGTACTAAGTAGTAAGATGCAAATTCAGCAGATGTTACCATACTTTTTAATCCATTGAAAATAACTGAGTTATCTTTGAATTCAGTTTTCACATCAGAAATATAGAAGTGAGTACCAGTACCTAATTCACTGTAAGCAAGTGCCATGAATTTTTCATTTTCTACGATATCTTTACAGATTTTTGATTTAAGATTATCATCTGCATATGAAAGAACACAGTTTAGAGCGACATTGTGCATCATATAACATAAACCTACTGTAGCACTAGACTTAGCAAATGCACGACAAGCATCTGCGTGCTCTTGCATATCTTTTCCTAAACCACCAAGTTCTGTAGGTATCATAAGTTTAAAGTATCCAGCTTTTCCTAATTCTTTAAATACTTCCTCAGGAAATCTTTCTTGTTCATCTATTTCTTTTGCAATCGGATCAATATATTTTTTTGCAAACTTTCTAGCTTCGTTATAAAAAGTAGTCATAATAATGCCTCCTAACATTAATATAAATAAAATATTTTATATAAAAATTATACCATAAGGAATAATTCTGTAAACACTTTCTAAACTATAGTTTCTAAGAGAATTATAAAATAATTTTTTATAAAAAAGGAAAGAATTATTTTATATCTATAAGGAGAGAATTAATATTTTGATAATCATTTTTATATATATATTATATTTCAGAACATAAAAATTAAATCTCGAAATTGATAACTTCTATCAATTATAAGATTTATATACAACTTTGCATCAAAGGATACAAAAGTATTTTGAAAAAGTAGAAAAATTTTGTTGAAATTTCAGAAATGTACATTTGTAAATGATGTGAGACAAAAAAAGTTAAAAATAAATACCTGATATG
>ERZ773211.138-NODE-138-length-17320-cov-4.6062_pt1 | contig 17320 bp, 10 predicted proteins | sample MGYA00511914_ERZ773211 | MGnify/ENA primary metagenome ERZ773211 (study PRJEB29015, sample SAMEA2738163) | human oral metagenome | biome: human oral; feature: human-associated habitat; material: saliva | place: China | collected 2242 ...
CGCAGCAGAACGCGCCCTCGAATACATGGGCCTGGAGGCGGGCACCCCCATGAAGGAAATCCCCGTGGACGTCGTCTTCCTGGGCTCCTGCACCAACTCCCGCATCGAGGACCTGCGCGCCGCAGCAGACATCGTGCGCGGCCGCACCATCGCCGAGAACGTACGCATGATGGTCGTGCCCGGCTCCCAGAAGGTCCGCGCGCAGGCAGAGGCAGAAGGCCTGGACAAGGTCTTCAAGGACTTCGGTGCCGACTGGCGCTTCGCCGGCTGCTCCATGTGCCTGGGCATGAACCCCGACCAGCTGGCACCCGGTGAGCGTTGCGCCTCCACCTCGAACCGTAACTTTGAGGGCCGCCAGGGCAAGGGTGGCCGCACCCACCTGGTCTCCCCGGTGGTTGCCGCCGCAACCGCTGTGCGCGGTACCCTGTCCGCCCCGTCCGACGTCGTGGCCTAGCACGCCGCTATAGCTAAGGAGCCATTATGGAACCCATTATTAAGCACACCGGCATTGGCGTGCCGCTGCGTTCTTCGAATGTTGACACCGACCAGATCATTCCCGCCGTCTACCTCAAGCGAGTGACCAAGACCGGCTTCGACGATGCCCTCTTCGCTAACTGGCGCAAGGACCCCGAGTTCATCCTGAACCAGGAGCCCTACAAGCACGGTAGCGTGCTGGTGGCGGGCCCGGACTTCGGTACCGGTTCTTCCCGTGAGCACGCCGTGTGGGCGCTGCGCGACTACGGTTTCAAGGTCGTTATTTCTGCTCGTTTTGCCGATATTTTCCGCGGCAACTCGGGTAAGCAGGGCCTGGTCACCGCGCAGGTTGCACAGGACGATATTGAGTTGATTTGGAAGGCGCTGGAGCACGAGCCCGGCACCGAAATCACCGTTGACCTGGAGTCCAAGACCGTAACCGTGGGCGCGCTGGTTGTTCCCTTCGAGATTGACGACTATGTGCGTTGGCGCCTCATGGAGGGCCTGGACGACATTGGTCTGACTCTGCAGAACCTCGAGGCTATTGAGGCGTACGAGGCGAAGCGCCCCTCCTGGATGCCCCGCACCCAGGAGCTCTAAAACCTAGAGATATAAAGCTCGAAGGTGGCGACTGAATCAGTCGCCGCCTTCGAGCTTTTCTGCATCCGAACCTCGGCACCCAAAACCTCTGGGCACGCATATAAATTGGCACACATATAAATGCGCCTCCCCGGAGCATCAGCTTCCGGGGAGGCACATTTATTTTCAATACCTAGAGCTTAGGCGCCCTCAGTGATGGGGGTGTTCAGGGTTGCGTTCTCGGTGCAGCTGTACAGCGCCGCCGAACCGGGGGAGCGCACGCCCGCGGTCGGGTTGGCGTTCTGCGCGGTGGCAAGAGCGAAGTCAGAAACCACCTCGTGGTTAATGTAGCTGCCGCCTGCACCGCCGCCGCTGCTCAGAGAGCTGAGCGAGTAGATGTTTCCTTCGCTCTCGAACTGCACCTGACGGCCGAAAACGCTCTCGTAGTACGCGCCGACGGTCCAGATGTTCAGGCCTGCGCCGCCGCCGCCGTAGCCGGCGCCTCCGCCGGAAGCAACGGTGGTGAGGGAGAGCTTGGCGTAGGTGTGGGAGAGCAGAGCGCCGGAGCCGCCCTTACCGCGGTAGGAGCCGGTAGCATCCGCACCGCCGGTGCCCTTCTCCTTCTCACTCACAGAGTCGCCCTCGTAGCGGTAGTAGCGCGGGAAGCTGTACGAATCGAACCAGGGCTCGGACATAGGCAGGAGCTTCAGCTCGTTGTTCTCGTCGAGGACGCCGATCAATGCCTCACCGAGGGTACCCGCGACGCCGGAGCGACCAGCGGTACCGCCGGTGACCATGAGGCGCATGTCGAGGGTCTTGTCGTCCTCGTCGAGGGGCATGAATTCCTGGTAGGGGCTTGCCATGAGCATGCCGCCCTGACCGGTGTTGTCGGTGCCCAGGTCGCCGCCTGCGCTGCCGCCTGCGGTGGTGGATGCGTCGCGGCTGTCCAGTGCCACGCGCAGTGCCGGGTTCAGCTGATCCTTGGGCTGGGTGTCGAAGAGGCTCTGGTGGGTGGTGAGGGTTCCCAGCTGTGCGCCGCCGCCACCTGCACCCGCAACGGCTACGACGGTGACTGCACCGTCACGGACCAGCTCGACCGCGGAGGAACCGCCGCCGGATGCACCGTACACGTAGCCGCTGTCAGTACCCACTACCTGCGCTGCGCCGGTTGCGGTGCTGGAGCCGGTGGAGTCGCCGCCCGCTGCGTAGCCTTCGCCGCCGAGTGCGGGCTTCGCGCCGGACGCCGAACCGACACCGCCGTTACCCGCCCAGACGCGCAGGATATCGCCGGATTTGACCGCCAGAACGCCGCTGAGCTGCGCGCCGGCACCGCCGCCAGCCAGGGATGCGTTCGTGACGTCGGTCAGGTAGCTGGGGGTGAAGGAAGAAGCAGCACCGCCGGCACCTCCCACGAGGTCGAAGCGGACTCGTCCAACGCCTTCGGGAACGAGCCATTCGGTGTATGCACCAGCCTTGTCGTCGAAGCCGGTTGCGGTCGGCTTGAGGGTCAGGGCGGGGGAGCAGGTGGGCTCGCCGCTTGCCGCCCATGCAGGGACGGTTGCGCTGGCGATGATAACGGGGGCGCTCCATGCCGCACCCTGTACGAGGCGGCGGCGTGAAATGCGTGATGCAGTGTTGTGATGTGTCATATTGGGTCCTCCGGTTGTTTCGCGGATGCAGCCGCGAAATAACCTGTGGTTGGTTGCGATGTGCCCTGGTTTTTAGTTGACTTTCGAATATTTACGGTGATGTTGAGGTGAATTTTTGAAGTTGAAGTGAAGCAGGAAGCCGAACCGTTGTGGCTGGGCGCCATCGCAGGGTTTATGCAGTGAATACACGCCCGTTCCCTGCCGTGAGGCTCCGTACTGCATGGAGTAACGGCAATGCCGGCGCCAATGCCGCAGTGTAGAGCCGATTGGCTCCTCGGTGAGAGTGGAGGCGCCGTTCAGCGGGTAAGAGTGTGCACGCTATTGTAGGGGGGAGGTTACTCTCAAGTTCAAATTCGTGCGTCAAAAAGACGAAACTGGCGTCAAATTTCGGTGAAGAACCAGAAAATGTTTGCATTGTTGTGAATATTTGTGTATCTTTTTGTTTTTTCCGGCACTGAATCTGGAGGGGTCAGAGCGGTTTATCACACACACAACGGAGCAAAATCCCAGTCACGAGTTCCAAAGGCTCTTCAGTGTTTGGAGCACCTTTACGCAGGGCTTAGAATAATGATGAATATATGCGCCCGTTTCACCCTGCTACCGGCAGAGGGCACGGCACGTATGAGCGTATGAGAACGCGGCGCATCGGCACACTGTTAAAGTTCGGCCTAAACCAGCCGACTCCACAAAGGATTTTTAATGACTGAGAACATCAGCAAGCTTCGCATTGAAGGTGGCACTCCGCTCGTTGGTGAGGTCCACGTTCGAGGCGCCAAGAACCTGGTGCCCAAGGCGATGGTCGCAGCACTGCACGGTTCGACCCCCTCGACCCTGCGTAACGTCCCTGACCTGAGCGATGTCGAAATCGTTACCACCCTCGTGGAGCTGCACGGCGCAAAGGTCGACTATGACCGCGAAGCTGGTGTTCTGACCCTCAACCCCGCGCAGGATGCAACCACCGCTGCAAAGAACGCAGAGGAGATTCAGCTCTTCGGCGGTAACTCTCGTATCCCGATTCTGATGGTGGGCCCGCTGCTGCACACCCTCGGTACCGCACGCATCCCCAACCTGGGTGGCTGCAAGATCGGTGACCGACCCATCGACTACCACATGTCTGCACTGCGCAAGTTCGGCGCAGTCGTTGAGAAGGACGACGAAACCGGCACCACCCTGATCGTTCCCGAAGAGGGTCTGAAGGGTGCAGAGATTGTGCTGAACTACCCCTCCGTGGGCGCTACCGAGCAGGTTCTGCTCACCGGTGTGCGTGCTAAGGGTAAGACCGTCCTGCGCAACGCAGCGATTGAGCCCGAAATTATTGACCTGATTGCTGTTCTGCAGAAGATGGGTGCCATCATCTTCATTAACGAGGACCGCACCATCGTCATTGAGGGCGTGGACGAGCTGACTGGCTACGATCACGCGTCCCTGCCCGACCGCAACGAGTCCGCTTCCTGGGCTTCTGCAGCTCTGGCTACCGGCGGCGACATTTTCGTTCGCGGTGCAGCTCAGAAGGATATGACCGCGTTCCTGAACCAGTTCCGCAAGATGGGTGGCCTGTACGAGGTGACCGCTGACGGTATCCGCTTCACCCACCCGGCTCAGCGCACCCCCGGTGCTCAGCTGAAGCCCATCGTCTTTGAGACCAACGTGCACCCCGGCTTCATGACCGACTGGCAACAGCCCCTCGTTGTGGCGCTGACCCAGGCTAAGGGCGCGTCCATTGTGCACGAGACCGTGTACGAGGAGCGTTTCGGCTTCACCAACGCGCTGAAGCAGATGGGTGCAGATATTGTCGTCATGCGTGACTGCGTGGGCGGCGCACCCTGCCGTTTCGAGGGTAAGGGCTACGGCCACTCCGCTATTATTTCTGGCCCCACCCCGCTGACCGGCGCCGACATTGAGGTTCCGGATCTGCGCGGCGGCTTCTCCCACATCATTGCTGCTCTGACTGCTAAGGGCACCTCTCACGTGAGCGGCGTTGAGCTGATTGCTCGCGGCTACGAGAACTTCGAGGAGAAGCTCAAGGGCCTGGGTGCCAACTTTGAGGTGCTGGCACGCAAGGCGTCGAAGGCTCCCAAACCCGATGCGGCAATCGTCGTTGTTGAGCCCGAGGAAGTTGAGGTTCAGGACTAGTGAGCGGACAGCAGGGAAAGCAGGCTCTGCCTGAGATTGAGCCCACCGCCTCCGGTGACGCTCTGTACAAGGTGCTCGGTAACGCTGCGCGCGGGCTGTACAAGCTCATCGCACGCGTTGAGATTACCGGCCGTGAGAACCTGCCCAAGAGCGGCGGGTACATTATCGTGGCTAACCACACCACCGAGCTTGACCCGGTGACCGTGGCTTTCCCTGCTTTCGTTGAGGGTGCCCTGCCGCGCTTCTTGGCGAAGGATTCACTCTTCCGCGCACCCGTGCTCGGCTACATTATGCGCAAGCTCGCGCATATTCCCGTGGTTCGCGGTTCGGTGGATGCGCGTAAGTCCCTGATTACTGCCCGCAAGATTGTTGAGGCTGGCGGTGCCGTCGTGATTTTCCCGGAGGGCACCACCACCCACGATCCGCAGTTGTGGCCCATGCAGGCGCGTACCGGCGCGGCTCGTTTGGCGCTTGCGACCGGTGCGCCCGTCTTCCCGGTGGCGCACTGGGGTGATGAGCAGATTCTCGGTTACGTGGATGAGCCCGGCGAGGACGGCCGCATCAAGGAGAAGCGTAAGATTTCGCTGTTCCCGCGCAAGACCGTCCGCGTGAAGGTTGGTAAGGCACTGGACATCGCCTCCCTCGTTGAGGACGCCAGCCCCGAGGCTAAGCACACCCGCACCGAACTGGGCGTGGTCACCGGCGCTATGCTGGACGCTATTACCGCCGAGCTGGAGAAAATCCGCGGCGAGAAAGCTCCTGAGGGTCGTTGGAACCCGCGCACTAAGCGTCGTGAAGCTCCCGGCACCCCCTCCGGTCCGGTCGGTGGCGCGCTCGGCGAACCGGACGAAAAGTAGTATTCCCGCTGGGAACCATTGAGAGCCCCTAATAGGTACCCGACCGGGCACCTATCAGGGGGTTCACCCAAGGACCTCATCCAAGGACCTCACAAGGAAGATGGTGTTTTCGTGACCTTCTTTGGACGCACCCCCGCAGCAAGCCCTGAATTTACCCCTCCGGCAACCGTACAGTCTATTGCGGTGCTCGGCGCCGGTAGCTGGGGCACCGCTTTCGCTAAGATCGCGGCGGATGCTGCCCGTGAACGCGGCGATGACACTCGCGTGACCCTCATCGGTCGTGATGAGCAGGTGATGGCTGAGTGCGAGCGCACCCGCGAGAACGCCCGCTATTTTCCGGGAATGAAGCTGCCGGACAACATGCACTTCACGGCGGATGCCCCCGCGGCGCTGACCGGCGCCGATATTGTGGTTCTTGCCTTGCCCGCGCAGGTTCTGCGTTCGCAGTTGCAGAGCTTCGCCCGCTACTTTGAGCCGAACGCCATGCTGGTGTCTTTGGCGAAGGGCCTGGAGACCGGTACGGGTCTGCGCATGTCGCAGGTCATTACCGAGGAGCTGGAAGAATCCATGGCTCTGCGCGGTGCTGATGTGCGCGCGATCGGTCATATTCCGCACCGCGTGTGCGTGCTGTCGGGCCCGAACCTGGCGAAGGAAATCATGGGGGAGGAGCCTACCGCCTCCGTGGTTGCGGCTCGTACCCTGCCGGTGGCTGAGGCTGTTGCTCACGCGATTGCGTGCGCGTACTTCCGCCCGTACACCAACACGGATGTGGTGGGTACCGAAATTGGCGGCCTGGTAAAGAACGTGATTGCCCTTTGCGTGGGTATTTGCGAGGGCCGCAATTACGGCGATAACTCGAAGGCGTCCATTATGACTCGCGGTCTGGCGGAGATTACCCGTCTGGCGGTGGCGTTGGGTGGCGAGGCTGCGACGATGAGCGGTCTTGCCGGTATGGGCGACTTGATTGCGACCTGCTCTTCGCCGCTGTCTCGTAACCACACGGCGGGCCGTCTGCTGGCGCAGGGTATTACCCCTGACCGTCTGCATGAGCACATGAGCCAGACCGCTGAGTCGATTAAGTCGGCGCCGGTGGTGGCTGAGTTGGCTCGTCGTCACGGCGTGGAGATGCCCATTGTTGAGGCTGTTGTGGCTGTGCTTTCGGGCCGTATCGGCATTGAGGATTTGGCGCCTCAGCTGCTGGGCCGCCGCCTCAAGCATGAGGGCCACTAGGTTTTGAAGCTTTCTGGTGTGCTGGCAACCCTTGATTAGTGGTGTGTGCCAGGACATACTAGAAGAAGATTGAATGTAAACATCCAAGGACGGATACCGTTGCGAAGAGCCGGTGCGTGAGAAACGTATCAGTGACCGCGACGGTATTCGTGCGTTAGGATTATTGACGCATTGCCGTTCCACCTTCCGAACCAGAGGGTAGGGGAACATTGACTAGGAGAAATATATGACCGAGAAGAAGACCGTCGCCCTGCTGTGCGGTGGCCGCTCCTCCGAGCACCCGATTTCGCTCATTACCGCTGCCGGCGTTCTGGGCGCTATTGACCGCACCGCCTACGACGTCATCACTATCGGTATTACCCGTGACGGCCGCTGGTACCTGACCGATGAGCAGCAGCTCGCCGAGCTGACCGCTGGCACTCGCGGTACCGCAGAGTTCCCCGAGGGCACCCAGCAGGTATTCCTGCCGATGGGTGCCGGCGATTCCCGCCTGACCCTGGTGGATGCTGAGGGTAACGTTACCCGCACCGCGCCGGTGGACGTTGTGTTCCCGCTGCTGCACGGCCCCTTCGGCGAGGACGGCACCGTGCAGGGTCTGCTGGAAATGGCTGACCTGCACTACGTGGGTTGCGGCGTGACCGCATCCGCTGTGGGCATGGATAAGCACTTCATGAAGGTTGCTTTCGAATCCGCTGGCCTGGAGGTCGGCCCCTACGAGGTTGTCACCAACCGCCAGTGGGAGCACGAGGATCGCGAGCAGATTCTGGAGCGTGTGCTGAAGCTGGGCTTCCCCATGTTTGTGAAGCCGACCCGCGCGGGTTCTTCCTTCGGTATTACCAAGGTGGATTCTGTGGAGGAGCTCGTGCCCGCGATTGAAGAGGCGCGCCGCCACGACCCGAAGATCATTATTGAGGCCGGTATTGTGGGCCGCGAAATCGAGTGTGCTGTGCTCGACGGCCACCACGGCGAGATGCCCCGCGCATCCTACCCCGGCGAGATTGAGGTTGTGGACGAGGACCACGGCTTCTACGATTTCGAGGCGAAGTACGTTTCTGAGTCGTCCGCTGTGACCGTGTGCCCGGCGAACCTGCCGCAGGATGTGCAGGATCGCCTGCGTGAGCTGGCCGTGAAGGCGTTCCTGGCGCTGGACGGCGAGGGTCTGTCGCGTGCGGACTTCTTCTACACCGAGGATGGCCGCCTGGTCATCAACGAGGTGAACACCATGCCCGGCTTCACCCCGATTTCGATGTACAAGACCATGTGGGAGAACACCGGTATTTCCTACACCGACCTGATTAGCGAGCTGCTGACTCTGGCGATGGAACGCCCCCTGGGTCTGCGCTAGGTCTTAGGTCTGCGCTAGTTTTTGAATACGTAGCAGTGGGGGAGTAGTCCCTGCAGTGAGACGCCCCGTCGCGAATTCTTGAGGAATTGCGGCGGGGCGTTTTTTGCACAGTGGGCTAGTTCGGGGAGGGGGCAAGTTTGCGGGCAAGTTGATGCCTGTGCGGGAGGGGTAATTGGTACGTATTAGCCTCTAAATATTGATGAGAATCGCTCTAGATTCACCAATGAGAAAAATCACTTAAACTCGCCTCGAGGTCCCTTAAATAGGGGAGTGCAAATTCTAAAGCGGTGTTGATAAGGTGAAACGTAATTCTGCTCACAAGTGCATGAAATGATGCTTCTGGGTGATGGAAAGGTGTCGTTGATAGTCTTTGCACATCGTGAAGCTCAAAGATTGGTATGAAAGCGCTAAAATGAGTAATGAAGAAAAAGCCGATTCGGTAGAATAGATGAAGCCATATCCAATCTGCCCTAGCGATTGGGTATCTATTCACTCACAACGTATCAGAAAGTCAAGGACAACCTTTTGGGAAAACGAAACCGTAAGGTGGTCTCTGCGAGTCTGGCGACAGCACTGGTTGCTTCCGGAAGCCCATACGTAGCCTCATTTGCTCAAGATGTGCAGGAGGCAGCGTCACAGCTTCCGCCGAACCCTGTCGGCACCGCAGAACAAACCCTGGACCCCGCCGCGACCGCGGCATCTTCCTCTCGGACGGCAGTACCTACGCTCGCAACCGTGAGCGCATGGCCCACTGCCCAGGGGGATAATAAGACTGACAATGCGCAGGCAGAGCCCACCGCTCAGCCTAGCGCTTCTTCGAGTGCTCAGCCCACGGCTAGCGCTGAACCTTCCGCAAGTGCTACCGCTACGGCGAGTCCTAGCGTAGAGCCCTCTAAGGACGCGACACCCACTCCGGATGCCACTGCGCAGCCCACTGCCGAGCCCTCCGCTTCTGCGAGTGCTACCGCTACGGCAAGTCCTAGCGCAGAGCCCTCTAAGGAGGCGACCGCTGAGCCTACCGTAGCTCCCAGTGCAAGTGCCGAACCGAGCGTTGCTCCTACCGCAACCCCGACGGCAGAACCTACTGTTGCTCCCACTCCGGAGCCGACCGTTGCACCTACTGCGGAACCCAGCAAGGACGCAACCCCTCAGCCCACTCAGGACCCGACTCCCGAGCCTACGGTAGAGCCCACTCCTGAGCCGACGAAGGATGTAACTCCCGAACCGACCCCGGAGCCCACTCCTGAGCCGAATCCTGAGCCCACCCCGGAACCGGAGCCTACTCCGGAACCCACTCCTGAGCCGACTAAGGACGTAACCCCGGAACCGAATCCGGAACCCACTCCCGAGCCGACCAAGGACGTAACTCCCGAGCCGACTCAGGAACCGAGCGAGGCACCCTCCGAGGAGCCGACTCAGGCTCCGGTAGTGCCCGCGCCGACTCAGGAACCCTCCAAGGAACCCACTAAGGATGCAGAAATCCCCGTGATTCCGGTAGTTCCCGTAGCTCCGGTAGAGGACACCAAGGACAGCTCAGACGCCAAGACCCTTACCCCGATTGAGACTGAGCCTGTTGCCCCGATTCCTCCGGCGAACAACCCGGTGACCGTCCCTGGAAACCGTCAGGAAACCTCGGGGGAAGATGTCGTCATCTCCATCGAGCTTCCGCGACCGGGCAAATCCTCCGAATCCTCAAGCTCCTCATCGGGATCTTCAAGCTCTTCACCGAGCACCAAGGCACCGAATGACAGGCTTGATGACAACGAGGACGATCCGTTGCGTTCTGGCGGCACCACCCTCGGACGAATCGCAGCCAATAACGGCTCGAATGACTCCATCCCGGGCGCGGCAGACTGGGTTGCTGGATACCTCTCGCGCAATAAGACCGAAGAGGACCACTCCCAGGAGGTAAGCCCCTCGAGCTCCTTAAGCTCGGTATCGGCTTCGAAGTCGCCCAGCTCCTCCACCTCGGCTAGCGCCAGCCGCTCCGCAAAGAGTGTGACAAAGGCTGATGGTGCGAACGCCGCTCAGGAACAGGCCGTGAAGAATGCGGATGCGGACGATTCCGGACTTTCCGGCATTGCACCGCTGATTCTCTTCTCGCTCATCGGTCTGGTGCTGATTGCTCTGGCGATCCGCTACTTCAGCCGCGGAGCATAAGGCGAACATAACGCGTAAGAATACGCGATAATAGAGGATGTGAATCCTCAGACTTTTAGCGAAACGCGGGACAACCCCATGCGAGAGACACCTCTCTCAAAGCTGGGGGAGTCCCGCGTTCTGCGCGCCTTCATGCCGATTATCAACGCCCACAATGAGCAGGTTGCCGCTACGGCACGTCAGGCGGGGCACATTGAGCCCCTCGATGTGGGTCCCGGTGACGACTGTGCCGTCCTCGCCGCGCCCGCGCCCGGTCAGCGTACCGTGGTCACCACCGACACTCTCGTTGAGGACCAGGACTTCATGAACCTGTGGCCCGGCGGTATCGCACGTGCGGGTGAGGCCGGCGAGTTCATTCTGGAACCCGCCCGCAGTAGCGGCTACGATGTGGGGCGCAAAGCCGCGACCCAGAACCTTGCCGACGTTGCCGCCATGGGCGCACGCCCGGTGAGCCTCTTCATCTCCTTGAGCCTGCCCGGTAGCACTCCTTACGGCTGGATCGATGGCTTCGCCCACGGCATTGTAGACGGAATCAACGCCTGCGGAGCTACCGAATGCGTGATTGGCGGCGGCGATATTGGCGACTCCACCGAAATGTCGGTGACCGTCACCGCCCTCGGCTACACGGACCGCGCCGTGTTACGCTCCGGCGCACGCCCCGGTGACACTATTGCCCTGGCGGGACGTACCGCCTGGTCCGATGCCGGTCTGCGCCTGCTGCTCAACCCGCTCTCCCTGCCCGCCATGGCACTGCTGCGTGCCATTGCCGCAGGTCAAGATGCTGAGGCGGCGCTGGAGGCGGTGAGCCGGGCGTGGGCTCAAAAGCATACTGAGAAGCAGGCTGAAGGTACTGGCGCTCTTCCTGGTGGCGTTCTTCCCGAGGGTCTTATCGAGCTTGCCCGCACCCTCAGCCCCGAAGACGCCGCGCACATGATTGCGGTCTGCGAGCGCGCCGTCGACTCGCAACACCACCCGGTCAGCCCCATCCCCGCCGGTGAGGTGGCACGCCAGCATCAGGCAAGCTCCATGCTGGATCTTTCCGACGGACTCGTCAAGGACGCTGGACGAGTCGCCGCTGCCTCCGGGGTGCAGATGCGCCTCGACCACGCCGCCGTGGATGCGTTCGCCGAGCCGCTACTACCGCTGGCGCGCCTGCTGTTGGCGATTGGCGAGCGCAACGAGGCGGGGGAGAGCCCTGCATCCCTGGCGCGCACCTTCGTGCTGGTCGGCGGAGAAGACCACGGCCTGCTGGCGACCTTCCCCGGTGAGGTACCCGAAGAGTTCGTGCCCCTGGGAACCTGCGTGGCGGACGCCCCGGAGCGAGGTCTGAGCGCCGAGCTCTACGGTGCCGAACGCCGCCACAATGCGGTGACCGGCGCGGCGGTCGTGATGGACGGCCGCTCCCTGGACGGTATGGGCTGGGAACACTACGGAGCTTCCGCGTAGAAGCTTGACCCAGTACCGCAAGTCACCGAGCGCCGCGAGGTGCGGGCGGTTTGTGTTCCGTCTGTGCTTTCATCCCGCGGGATGGGCGGCGGGCAATACCGTACATTTAACCGAAATTGCTTAGAATAGAAGTACGAAATAGGCTGGATTCTGCCCGTACCATGGGCGCTGAGAAATCGGTCGGGAAATGACCGGGAAATCAGTCAGGAACTAGCCGAGAACCACGCAAAGCTGATAAGGAGGGTAGCGTGAACGCAGAACAGAACCAGCGCACCGAAGAGCGCGAGATCTACCGCCGCGCCTGCGTGCGCGCCTACCGCTTCGGCGTAGCGTGGTCCACCGCCGCCCGCACCACCATCGAACGCTACCGTGAGGCGCTCAACGAACTCAACGGGTTCCCCGTGCCCGATAAGGACACCGGCTCCAATATCGCCCACACCCTGCTGACCCTGACCGAAGAGTTCGAGCGGGGCATGGAGCAGGTTCTGCCCGGTGATGCTTTGCCCGGCGAGATTTTGCCCAGCGAGGTTCTTCCCGCTGACGAAAATCCTGGTGGGGAGGGCACGTACGCGCCTGAGGCGGCGGGCGCCTCCGAAGAGGAAACCCTCGCCCACCTGTGGATTCAGCTGGGCGGCATCTACGAGCACGCGATTATGCGCGCATCCCGCGTGGCGCGCGGCAACTCCGGTACCCTGCTCTGCGCCTGGGCGCTGGAGGCGGTGCGCAGCTACTGGTTCCTGACCGGAAACCTCGCTCGGGAGCTCGGTGACGCAGCCGATGAGCTGCCGCTCGTGCGCGCCCTGGAGGCAGACTACGAGCGCGTTATTGCTCGCGGATCCCTGCCGAAGCATCGTGAAGTGAAGCTGGAGTACGCCCACGCGGAGGCGCGCGCGATGGCGTTCGCGGCTGAGCGTATTCGCGCCAGCGTGGGGGAGCAGATGGTGCCCTCCACAATGCTGTCCGTCATGGTGGAGCTTGCTCGCCTGGACGCGCACTACGATGCATCACAGGACGCAGAAGCCGCTGACGAGGCACTGAAAGAGCGTCGACGTGCGCTGATGCGTGCCGCCCTGGAACGTACCGCGCAGTTCCCGCCCTCACCCGAACTTGCCGGTTTCGTGGATGCCGGCGCGCTCGGCTTCTACCTTGCCGTGGTGCACTCCAACCCGCGCTGGGAGGGTGCAACCCTGAACGAGGCGCAGGTGCAGTCTATGCTCCGCGCGCCTTCAGCTGCGGATGCGGCGCGGGCGGGCTCTGAACCCGCCGAGCACGTAGAAGGTGAGCACGCAGAACATGCGGGGCGGAGCGGCTGGGAGCTCATGGGTACGCTGACCTGCGAGCCTCTCGCCCTGGCGCAGCTGCGCCCCGAACTTGAAGACATGGGCGACAGCCTGCTCATTACGCCCCTGGATATGGCGGCTGGACTCTGGGCGCTACACGTGCACGTGCCCGACATCGACCCCGCCCGCGAGCTGATTATGGGCTACGGTCAGTGGTCGGATGAGCGTATTTCCTCCCTGGAGGACGGCCACCACGCCGACCACGCGTGCGGTGCGGAGGGCGGCGCATGAGCCCCGCCCGACGTTCCGTGAACCCACAGCAGGAAGCCCTGGACTTGGGGCTTCCCGAGCCTGCACCTAACAAGAGTGCGCCGGTCAAAGCTGCGTTGGCTAAAAGTGCAACGGCTGAGGCTACGAAGAGCAAGGCTTCGCAGACCAAGCCTGCGAAGGTTGAGATAGCGCAGGGCGAGCCTGCAGATTCAACGGTTGTCGAGCCTGCCTGTACTGCTTCTGCGACCCGAGCTCAGCAGGCAACACAGGATGCGCCGCTACTGAGCGATGAGCAGCTCCGCACCACCGCCGAGCTGACCGTGCGTGATCTTGCCGCCTACGCCCGAGGCGAGGTGAGTCGCGCCGAGCTGAGCGAACGCGCGGCACAGCGCGCCAGCGCCCCCTACCGTAAGGCGCTCAAGACGCTCAAGCATTCGCTGGGTCCCGCCGCGCACACCATGACTGACGACGCTATCTACGAGCTGGTCGATATTGCGTTGGCGGCGCGGCAGGCAACTCAGGCGGAAGCACATCAGCCAGAGAAACCGGCTCGGAAAGCACCCGCCCGGAAGAATCCGACTCATAAGAAGCCAGCTCAGAAGGAACCTGTACAGAAGGAACTAGCTCAGAACAAGCCGAGCCCGCAGGAGAGCGAAACTGCCGCGCGGGCTACTTCGGCGCGCCCGCAGAAGGTAACGAAAGCGAGCGAGGAGGTCGAGCAGAAGCCTGCGCCGAAGAAGAGCGCGCCCGAGGTAGAAGCTGATAAGCCCGCGACCATAAAGGTAGCAACGAAGAAGACTCCCGCAAAGAAAGCTCCCGCTTCCAAAGCCTCGGTGACGAAGGGCGTTGATTCTAGGGCCGCCGCGCCGAAAACCGCTGCGCCGAAAACCCCCGCACCGAAAACCGCCGACAAAAAGGCAATGCCCGCGCCGAAGACCCCGGCGAAGAAAGCTCCCGCCCAGAAGGCTTCCGCGAAGAATGCAGCTACTGAGAAGGTTGCTGCCGAGAAAGTTGCGGCTGCGAAGCCCGCATCAGCTGCCGCGGAGGCTAAGAGCCGCGCCCTGGCGCGCTACGCCTCCGAAGACCGCATCGAAAATGCGCCGCTCAAAAAGTACCTTCCCGCGCCCAGCGCCAAGGCAATCTCCACGCACCTGGACCTGCACACCGTCGGGCAGATGCTCGAATACTTCCCGCGCAAGTACCTGCCGCGCGGTGAGCTCAGCTCCTTCGCCGAACTCGTTGAGGGTCAGGACGTCACCATCATCGCCCGCGTGGTGCACGTGAGTACCCGAACCATGGCGGCGCGCCGCGGCAAAATCACGGAAGTGACCATCACCGACCGGCTCTCCGATGCCACCGGGCAGGAGGCACCCGCTGGTTTTGGTGCCGCTGGCTTTGGTACTACTGGCTTCGGGACTGGTGGTCCTGTATCCGTGGTGCCCGGGCGCGCTAACCGCCCCGGTGCATCCGGCGCGTCTAGAGTATCCGGCGCACCCGCGCAGAACTGGCAGGCGACCGGGATGCACAACCCGCGCATCAATGCACTCGCTCATTCCACGCACAACTCCGGTGCGCACAACCCTGCCACGCAGAACCCTGATACCCAGAACCCGGCTACCCAGAACCCGGCTACCCAGAACCCGGCACAGGGCAGGGGAGCGCAACCCGCCTCCTATAGCGGCTACGCAGACAGCTACGGCCAAGATTCATTTGGCCAGGACAGCTTCGCGCAGGATAGTTTCGCCCAGGGAGGCCTCTTTGGCGTGCCCGCACCCAGCACGGCGAACCCCGGCGCGCTCATTGGCTCGCAGATGAAGCTCTCCTTTTTCAACGCCTGGACCGCCGCCCGCGAAATCCGCGAGGGCGAAACCATGATGTTCTCCGGCAGGGTCGGCATCTACCGCGGCGAATACACCCTCACCAACCCGCACTACGCCCTGCTCTCGAAGGACGCCTCCGGCGCGGACGTTACCGACGCCGCCACCGCCCCCGTGCCCGTCTACCGCGCCCCCGCGAAGCTGCCCACCGACCGCATTAGCGGCTACATGGCACAGCTGCTCGAAAAGGTGCCGCTCAAAGAACTTGAAGACCCGGTACCCTACACGATTCGTCGCGCCCGCAAGGTGCCGTCGCTGGGGTGGACGTACCGCGCCCTGCACACCCCCGACTCGGAGGACACTTGGCGTGCCGCGCAGGCGCAGATGCGTTACCGCGAGGCATTCGTGCTGCAGAGCGCGCTCGCCCGCCTGCATTCGGTGCGTGCCGCGCACCTGACTCAGCCGCGCCCCGCCGTGGAGGGCGGCCTCGCCGATCAGCTGCTGGAGGTTCTGCCCTACGAGCTGACCGAGGGGCAGCAGAAGGTGGGCGCTGAGATTGCCGCGGATTTGTCGAGTGAATCGCCCATGAACCGCCTGCTGCAAGGTGATGTGGGTTCCGGTAAGACCGTGGTGGCTCTGCGCGCCATGCTGCAGGTTGCCGATGCGGGCGGCCAGTCCGCGATGCTCGCCCCGACCGAGGTGCTCGCCGAGCAGCATTTGCGTTCGGTGCTGGACATCCTGGGGGATATGGCGGCGCCCGAAGACTCTGACGATTCTGCCGCCGGTTCTGCCGAGGGAATCCCTGCGGGGAGCGGGGAGGAACCCGGCCGTGTGCGTGTGCGCCTGCTGACCGCCTCCATGGGTACCCGCGCCAAGCGCAAGGTACTGCAGGAACTCGCCGACGGCACCGCCCAGATTGTGATTGGCACCCACGCCCTGCTCTCCGATGAGGTGAGCTTCCACGATTTGGGTCTGGTCGTCGTGGACGAACAGCACCGCTTCGGCGTGGAGCAGCGCGACGGCCTGCGCGGCACCGACGGCACCCTGCCGCACCGCCTGGTCATGACCGCAACGCCCATTCCGCGTACCGTCGCCATGACCGTGTTCGGTGACCTGGACGTGTCCGTGCTCGACACCCTACCCGCCGGCCGACAGAAAATCTCAACGCACGTTGTGCCCCTCGCCGAGAAGCCCGCCTGGGCGTCCCGCCTGTGGAGGCGCGCCCGCGAAGAAATCGACGCGGGTCACCAGGTGTATGTTGTCGTACCCAAAATTGGGGAGGACGGCGATAGCCTGGAGGAAGGCGCCGCGTTCTTTGGCGCATCCAGCCTGAACGGTGCGGGAACCGGCGCGGGCAATTCGGCCCAGGGCTATTTCGGTCAGGGTGGTAACGCCAGCAGCGACGGCAAGGTTCAGCTGACCTCGGTCGCCTCAATGTACTCCTACCTGAGCGCAGAGGATGCCCTCGTCGGCGTGCGTATCGGCACCCTGCACGGCCGCATGGACCCGACTGAGAAAACCGCCGTCATGACCGCTTTCGAGCGCGGCGAAATTGACCTGCTCATCAGCACCACCGTTATTGAGGTGGGCGTGAACGTCCCGAACGCCACGCTCATGATCATCATGGACGCCGACCGCTTCGGCATCTCGGGCCTGCACCAGCTGCGCGGTCGTGTGGGCCGCGGCGGCTACGCGGGCACCTGCCTGCTGGTGACCCGCCAGGAGGAGGGCGGCGTGTCCCGCGAGCGCCTGGATGCGGTCGCCTCCACCACGGACGGCTTTGAGCTTTCCCGCATCGACCTGGCGCAGCGCCGCGAGGGTGATATTCTGGGTGCTGCACAATCGGGCTCTAAGAGCACCCTGCGGTTCTTGCGGGCGCTCGCCGATGCCGACATTATTGAGCGTGCCCGCGAGGATGCCCGCTCGGTGGTGGAGAAGGACCCGACGCTGGCTAAGCATCCGTCTTTGGCGCGTACGATTGACCGTGCCCTGGACGCTGACCGTGAGGCGTTCCTCGGCAGGGGATAAGCGCCCCACGAGGCAGAACGCGCCGCTCGCCGCCCGCCCAGCCCACTACCCG
>ERZ773211.139-NODE-139-length-17084-cov-4.68407_pt1 | contig 17084 bp, 17 predicted proteins | sample MGYA00511914_ERZ773211 | MGnify/ENA primary metagenome ERZ773211 (study PRJEB29015, sample SAMEA2738163) | human oral metagenome | biome: human oral; feature: human-associated habitat; material: saliva | place: China | collected 2242 ...
CGCTGCTTAATTCCTTCACTAAAATTGTTTCATCAACCCTATTTGACAAAGAGCCAGTATTGAAAAGGGAAAAAGAAAAGAGTAGAATAAAATAAAGTTTAGGCAAACCTAAAATATGAGGAGTTGATATAATGGGAGAATTATTTAAAAATAAAGTCTCTAAAACGATGCTTATGACACTACAAGCAAAAGCGTTAGAAGGGGGACAAAAGAATCGGTTGTTTATAGATCAAAAAGCCGAAGAAATGATGAAGCAAGTTCCATCAATAGTAAATGTTTCTTTTTTTGATCGAATTGGTGTTTGTTTAAGAACAAAATATTTCGATGACTGCTGCAAGAATTTTATTAAGACTCATGAACATCCAGTTATTATTCAATTAGGCTGTGGTTTAGATGATAGGCAAGGAAGAATTGGAGCAGAAGATATTCCATTTTTCAGCGTAGACTTTTTAGATGTCATTACATTAAGACAAGAGTTTTTTGAAGAAACAGCTACTTCACAGATGATTGCTGACTCGATATTAGATGATAAATGGATTCAAATTGTTAAAGAACAATATCCTAAAGGAGATTACTTATTCATTATTGAAGGAGTGTTAATGTACTTTAGTACAAATGAAATAAAAGAATTAGCGACAAAATTAGAGAGAGAATTTCATCAATATGAATGTTATTTCGATACGTTACAACATCATATGGTTGCTACTAAAAATAAACAAAAAGAATTTAGAGAACAAGGGGTTAAAATGTATTGGGGACTTTCTTCTCAAGAGGAGTTGTATGATTTGTTTGGTAAACATGCAGAATTATTGAGTTTAGATTATACAATGGCACAATATCCAAACCGATGGAAAGTAGTACATCGTATCGTTTCATTTATCCCGTTTATTCAAAAAGCCGCCATCTTAATCCAGTTGAGAATTAATAGATAGAAATATTTTGATATGTTTTTATAGTAGTAAAAAACATAAAATGGAAATTTGAGACTATAAGCTCAAATTTCCATTTTTTACTAATCATATCTTCAACTCTGGCAAGTTCTACAGAATCGGTTAATTCTAAGACCATAGGCATCCCAAATTACCCTTTCTTCGCTAATAATGTCGCAAATCTAAAGCGAAGACGATTGCCGTTTTCGTCTGTTTTGTGGAGTTCACCGAAGTCTTCATTATATTTCAAAACTTCCCAACCAGCATAATATTCTAGTAATTCGCCTTCTTTGAATGTAAATGGAAAATTCACAGGACAAGGTGCATCTTCAGTTGACATAGCAGCAACGATTAAATTATACCCACCAGGAGCAGTGTGAGATTGCATATTCTCAATGACATCTGGAATTACTTCTTCATGTAAGAACATCAATACAACTGTTGATACAATCCAATCGTATTGTCCACCAGGAATATCGGCACATTCAATGTCGTACGCTTCAACTTCTAGTGAAAGTCCTTCTTGAGTAGCTACTTCTTGTAATTTTTGTAAGCTTGGCACATTCCAATCAAGTGAAGTAACATCATATCCTAATGAAGCAAGGTATAAACTATTACGACCTTCTCCGCTTCCTAAGTCAAGTACACGTCCTTTTGGAATAAGTGGTTGAGCAGCTAAAACTTCAGAGTGAGTCTTTGTATAGCCATATTTTTTTGAAAAATAGTCCTCTTTTTTACAGAAAAATTCTAAAAAACATTCGATATCGTCACTTGTTCCTGCAATTCGATGCCACTGTTGTGATTCAACTAGTGGAATAGGAGTAGTCGAATTTAATTGTACAGTATCAATGACACTACCATCTTCATTTAAAAAATCAAACGTAATTTCTCCTTTTAAAATATGAAGTTGAGCCCACGTACCTACCTTTGTATTATGCATTTTTTTAAATGGTTCAGGTAAAGTATCCGTCGTCCATAGGGGCATTTTTTTGTAAGAAATTAAATTGTTCATGTATATCACCTCGTAAGTTCATTGTAGAAAAAAGAAGAGGGATATGCAAGAAAAAATATATAGGTAAAACTTATAACAAGTGATAGTAATCTAGAAGTTGACTGTAACAAGCTTTGTTGGTATCCTAGTTTCATAGTCATAGCGCACTGTGACAAGGAGAGTAAAAGTGAATCTGTTTTAGAGAGTCTCGGTTTGGTGAAAAGAGATAATAGTTGAAGCTTTGAAGATGGCCTTTGAGTGCTAATCGTTGAATCATTAAACGATTACGGGAAAGCCCGATATAGCTTATCAGTTATAAAGATTAACTGACAGAGATAGGATTTGTGAAAATGCTATGAATAAAGGTGGTAACACGAGAGAACTCGTCCTTTGGTTGGTGAGTAAGACCAAAGAGCGGGCTTTTTATTTGCTTGAAAGGAGAAACGAATGATTGAATTAAAAAATATTGATGTGACATTTCAGCAATCAGGTAAAACCGTTGAAGCTGTGAAGCAAGTAAATATTACAATCGAAGATGGCGATATTTACGGAATTATTGGTTATAGTGGTGCTGGGAAAAGTACATTAGTACGTACCATCAATTTATTACAACGTCCAACAAATGGAACAGTAACTGTTTCAGGAGTGGAGTTAACAAGTTTAAAAGAGGCTCAATTAAGAGATGCTCGTAAAAAAATCGGAATGATTTTCCAACATTTCAATTTGATGAATACTTTATCTGTATTTGAAAATGTTGCCTTTCCATTAAAACGCTCTGGATTATCTAAAGCGGAAATTAAGGAAAAAGTTGAGTCATTGTTACACTTAGTTGGATTGGAAGACAAAATTACAAGTTATCCAAGACAATTATCAGGAGGACAAAAACAAAGGGTTGCGATTGCTAGAGCATTAGCCAATGACCCAGATGTTCTATTATGTGATGAAGCAACTAGTGCATTAGACCCTAAAACAACCGAATCTATTTTAGAACTTTTGAAAAAAGTAAACGAACAATTAGGCATTACAATCGTGATAATCACTCATGAAATGCAAGTTGTAAAAGAGATTTGTAATAAAGTTGCCGTAATGGAACAAGGGTTAATTATTGAACAAGGATCAGTGTTAGAAATCTTTACAAATCCACAAAAAGCATTAACAAAAGATTTCATTGATACAGCAACACATATTAATAAAGGAATTGAAACAGTTTTACAACATGAACATTTACTAAACTTAAATCCAGGAGATGTTCTTGCGAAAATTTCATTTGTAGGTGCTTCAACAGGAGAACCACTTATTACGAAATTATCGACTCAATTCCAAGTAGCAGCAAATATTTTATTTGCTAATGTGGAAGTTATTCAAGAGACTGCTGTTGGAACTTTACTAGTAGGTTTATCTGGTGAAAAAGAAAAAATCCAACAAGCAATCGCATATATTCACCAATCAGGTGTTCAAACAGAAATTCTAGATGAACCAAAGGAGGTTGAATAAGATGAACTTACACCAATTATTTCCAAATATTGATGCTCGTGTAACTCAAGAAATTATTAAAAGTACCATTGATACTTTAATCATGGTCGGACTTACAGGGTTAATTGCTGGAGTATTAGGAATTGCTTTAGGAGTTGTTTTAGTTGTTACTCGTGAAGGCAATATTTTAGAAAATAAAATTTTGTATGCGACTTTAGATAAAGTGGTGAACCTATTCCGTTCAATTCCATTTATCATTTTAGCGATGTTATTAATCCCATTAACAAGATTAATTGTTGGAACTACAATTGGAATTCCTGGTGCGATTGTGCCACTAGTCATTGCAACTGTTCCATTCTTCTCACGACAAGTACAATTAGCTTTGTTAGAAGTAGATAAAGGAGTGATTGAAGCTTCAATCGCTATGGGATGTACACCATTGGAAATTATTTTCCGAGTGTATTTAAAAGAAGGATTGCCAAGTTTGATTCGTGCTTCTTCTCTAACAATCATCAGCTTAATTGGTTTAACAACAATGGCTGGAGCGTTTGGAGCTGGTGGTATCGGAAACTTAGCAATTTCAAGAGGATACAATCGATTCCAAGGGGATGTAATCGTAGTTGCGACTATTATTATGTTGATTATCGTATTTATCAGCCAAGCAGTCGGTGACTTCCTAGAAAAAAGAGCTACTAAATAGAAGGATACGAGATTGAGCGCTTTGAAACGAATCACTGGAGCGACAGCACCAAAGCAACGAAGTTGCGTGGGGATGGCGTGAAGTGGACGTCGTTTCAGCGAAATCGAGTTCAACTAAAAAAGGATACGAGATTGAGCGCTTTGAAACGAAACACTGGAGTGACGATCTCAAAATAAAAAGGATATTTAAACAGATTAAACACAAAGAAAAGAGGAATTTATTTATGAACATTAAAAAATTATTTGTAACAGCATTAGCAGGATTAACATTAGCAGCATGTGGACAAGCTTCACAAACTTCTTCAAACTCGAACCAAGCAGCAGATGCTAAAAAAGAAGCAAAAACAGTTAAATTAGGGGTTAACGCAGGAAATCAAGATGTATGGAATGACGTTATTAAACGCTTAAAAGAAAAAGAAAACATCAATGTTGAATTAGTAGAATTTACAGACTATGTTCAACCAAACCAAGCATTAGAAAATGGAGATGTTGACTTAAACTCATTCCAAACAATTATTTACTTAGAACGTTTCAATAAAGAACAAAACACTCACATCAAACCAATTGGATATACAGTAATTGCTCCAATGGGTGTGTATTCTAAAAAAATTAAAAACGTTAGCGAGTTAAAAGATGGAGATACTATCGCAATTCCAGAAGATACTTCTAATAACTCTCGTGCATTACGCTTACTACATGCAGCTGGCGTTATTAAATTAAAAGATCCAAGTAACACATTAGCAACTAAAGATGACATCGTAGAAAATCCTAAGAAAATTGACATTAAAGAATTACCAGCTGGACAAACAGCTCGTGCTTTAGACGATGTAGCAGCTTCATTAATCAACAATGGTTTTGCAGTTGAAGCAGGATTCCAACCAACTAAAGATTCAATCTTTATCGAAGAAATCACAGATTCTTCACAACCATACTACAATGTAATTGCTGCTAAAGAAGGTAACGAAAACAACGAAGTTTACAAAACTATCGTTAAATACTACCAATCACCAGAAACAGCTAAGAAAATTGAAGAAGTTACAAAAGGTGCAAGCGTACCAGTTTGGGAAAAAGCTTCTTTAAAATAATTTCTAATTATCAATCATTTTAATCATCATTCATCTCCAAAGAGGCATGCTAGTCATGCCTCTTTATTACAATAGAAAGAAGGAAGTTTAATGAGTACTATTAAAGAAAAAGCATCTAAATTAAAAGAAGAGTTAGTAGTCTTAAGAAGACATTTTCACGAAAATCCAGAATCAAGCTTGAAAGAATACAAAACCGCAGAAAAAATTCAAGAAGAATTAACGAAATTAAATATTCCATTTGAAAAAATTGCGGAGACTGGAACATTAGCCATTATAAAAGGAGAAAAAGGAGAAGGGAAAACGATTCTCCTTCGTGCAGATATTGATGCCTTAGAATTACTAGATTGTACCAATAAGTCCTATTCTTCAAAAAATGAAGGATTAAATCATGCATGTGGTCATGATGCTCATACAACAATGGGATTAGGGACTGCGAAAGTGCTAAATCAATTAAAAGATAAATTTGCTGGAACAGTGTATATTGCTTTTCAACCAGCAGAAGAAATCGGAGCAGGTGCAAAACAATTTGTAGCTTCAGGGAAAATAAACTCCATTGATGAAAGTTTTGCTATTCATGTGAACTCTGGATTACCAGTAGGAACATTTGCGGTACAAGTCGGTCCTGTAAATGCTTCTTGTGATATTTTCAAAATTAAAGTAACAGGAAAGAGTTCTCATGTTGGTCGTCCACATTTAGGTCATGATGCATTAGTAACAGCCAGTGAAATTGTGGTTGCTTTACAAACCATTGTCAGTCGTGAAGTAGATCCAGGAGATCGAGCAGTAGTAGGAGTTGGAAAATTACATGCAGGAACACGTTATAATATCGTAGCAAATGATGCTTTACTAGAAGGTACGATTCGTGCCTTTAGTCATGAAACAAGAGCACACTTAAAAGAGGCAGTGACACGTATTGCAAAAGGTATTGCTGCAACTCACCGTTGTGAGGCAGAGTTAGATTGGTATGATGCAGCTGCCCCAGTTATTAATACACCAGAATTAGCAGAGAAATTTCAAACAGTTGCTCAATCCATTGATTCGATTAATAATATTATTACCAAATATGAATTATCAATGGGTGCGGATGATTTTGCAGATTATTTAGTTGGAAAACCAGGAGTGTATGGACTATTAGGAAGTCAATCAGGTGAAGAAACAGCATATGGACATCATCATGAAAAATTTGATATTGATGAAGCAGTCTTGCCGATTGGAGTAGAACTAGAAGTAAGCTATATTTTAAACCGATTAGCAAATTAGACAGGAGAACAATATGGAAGAGAAAATTTTAAATATTTTGGAAGAAATTTGCGAAGATGAAGTTGTCTATGAAGATAAGGATATTAATTTAAAAGAAGAAGGGCTTATGGACTCATTAGCGTTTGTTGAATTATTGGTAAGATTAGAAGAATTTGGACTTGAAGTTGCTCCTACTGAAGTGACTTATGAGGAGATTGATACACCGAATAAAATCATCCATTATGTGAAAGAAAAAACGAAATGATTGGGGGATTAGAATTTTCAAAATCAAATTTTAAAATATTAAATTTATATTTTAAAATCAATGAGTAAGAAGGAATATATTCTGGTATGTTAGTAGAATTTATCTTAAAAACGCAGGAATTATACGGGGAGTTATGAAAGTGTAATGAAAATGTTGTGAAAGTTTTTTCATTGATAAATTCTATTGAAAAGGCTTAAGTAGAGTGATAGAATACAAGCGTAATCAACTATTTTTAAAGATTTTGGAGGGTGTTATCTATGAAAAATAGATTTTTAATTACTGGGTTAGCAACAGCTACAATTTTATCAGCTGCTGCATTAAATCAATTATCACATAGCGTGTATGCTGAAGAAGCTACAGCTACAACTGAACAACCAGTTAGTGTAATGGGAACTGCTGGAAGTACAGAAGCGAAACCAACTGCTTCAACTACTGAAAAGACAGAAGTTGAAAAAGCTAAAGAAGCTCAAAAAGAAGCAGATGCAAAAGTAAATGAAGCTCAAGCAAAAGTAGATACAACTACTACTGTAGCTAATGAAGCAAATACTAAATTAGAGACTGAGAAAAAAGAAGCTGCCGATGCAGAAGCTGCAAAAAGTAAAGCTGAAGAAGCTAAAAAAACTGTTGACGCTGATTTAGAAGCTGCTAAAGCTAAAGCTGCTGAAGCTGATGCTAAAGCAAAAGAAGAAACGAAGAAAGAAGAAGAAGCTAAAAAAGAAGAAGCTGATTCTAAAGAAGCTTTAAAAGAAGCTTTAACTAAGCTAGAAAAAGAAATCGACGCTGATTCTAAAATTACAAATAAAGAAGAAGCTAAAAAAGCATTAGGTAAAGAAGAACTATTAGCAGCAGTAGAGTCTGGTGATTTAAAAGCTGGGGATGTTCTGAAAGAATTAGCAGATGATAATGAAAAAGCTGAAGCTAATAAAGAAATTGAGAAAAAATTAAGAGATAAAGACCAAACTCGTACTTTAGATATTGGATCTTCTAAAGATCAATCTAAATCAGAAACTGAATTACCTAAAGATATTAAAGCTGGAATTGACAAAGCTGAAAAAGCCGATGCTGCTCGTCCAGCATCTGAAAAACTACAGGACAAAGCTGATGATTTAGGTGAAGAAGTTGATGAGTTAACTGAAGCAGCAAATAAAGCAAAAGCTGAAGAAGATAAAAAAGCTGATACATTAACAAAGAGAGATGAAACTCTACAAAAAACTAAAAAAGCTCTTGACACAGCAAAAGCAAATGGTTCATCTGAAGAAATTATTAAAATTTTAGAAAATGTAGCTAAAAAAGCAGAAGCAGCTCGTGATGCTGCACAAAATGATTTTGATCAAGCTGCTTCAGATACTAAAGCTGTTGCTGATGAATTAAATAAACTTACTGATGCGTATAACAAAACTTTAGAAGAAGTGAGAGCTGCTAAAGAAAAAGAAGCTAACGAGCCAGCTAAACCAGCTGAAGAAACTCCAGCTAAACCTGCAGAGAAAACAGAAGCAGAAAAAGCTGCTGAAGCTAAAGCAGAAGCAGATGCTAAAGTTGCTGAATTAGAGAAAAAAGTTGCTGAAGAAGCTAAAAAAGTTGAGGAAGCTACAACTAAAGCTACAAAAGAAGCTGAAGATGTAAAAGCTGCAGAAAAAGAAAAAGAAGAAGCTGATAAAGCTAAAGCAGATGCAGAAGCTGAATTAGCAACAGCAAAAGCAGAAGCAGAAAAAGCTAAAGCTAAAGTTGAAGAAGAAGTTAAGAAAGAAGAAGATGCTAAAAAAGAAGAAGCAGACAACTTAGAAGCTCTTAAAGGAGCTTTAGAGCAACTTGAAAAAGAAGCTGAAGTTGAAATTAACAAAAATTCTAAAATTACTGACAAAGCTAAAGCTATCGAAGAAGCTAAAGCTGCAATCGGTAAAGCTGATTTGCTAAAAGCTATCGAAGATGGTGTTATCACAGCTACGCAAGCTGCTAAAGAATTAGAAAATCAAAATGCAACTGCTGAGGCTAATAAAAATCAAGATCCAAAAGCAGACGAAATCGGCGCTACAAAACAAGATGGAAAACCTCTTACTGAACTTCCTGCTGCTGATAAAGATAAATTAGATGAAGCTTACAATAAAGAAGCTTCTAAACCAATCGTTAAAAAACTTACAGATATAGCTGATGATTTAGCTGAAAAAATCGAAAAATTAACTAAAGTAGCTGATAAAGATAAATCTGATGCTACTGAAAAAGCTAAAGCAGTAGAAGAAAAAAATGCTGCATTAGATAAACAAAAAGAAACTTTAGAAAAAGCTAAAACAGCTCTTGAAACAGCTAATAAAAATAACGCTGATCAAGATGTTAAGGATAAATTACAAGATGCTGTAACTAAACTAGAAACAGCTGTTGCATCTGCTAAAACAGAAGCTGATGAAGCTCAAGATAAATTCGACGAAGTTAACGAAGCAGTAAAAGCTTATAAAGACGCAATCGATGAACTAACTGACGATTACAACGCAACTTTAGGTTATATCGAAAACTTAAAAGAGGTTCCTAAAGGTGAAGAACCAAAAGACTTCAGTGGTGGCGTAAGCGATGATGAAGCAACTACTGAACCTGCTAAGGAAGCAGATGAGGTTCCAACTGCTCCTAATGCTCCTGAATTCAATGGAGGGGTAAATCCTGCAGATGCTCCAACAGCTGAAGAAAAACCAGAGTTCAATGGTGGAGTAAATGATGAAGAAGCACCAACAACACCAGAGTTCAATGGTGGAGTAAACGATGAAGAAGCACCAACAACACCAACAACACCAGAGTTCAATGGTGGAGTAAATGATGAAGAAGCACCAACAACACCAACAACACCAGAGTTCAATGGTGGAGTAAACGATGAAGAAGCACCAACAACACCAACAACACCAGAGTTCAATGGTGGAGTAAATGATGAAGAAGCACCAACAACACCAACAACACCAGAGTTCAATGGTGGAGTAAATGATGAAGAAGCACCAACAACACCAACAACACCAGAGTTCAATGGTGGAGTAAACGATGAAGAAGCACCAACAACACCAACAACACCAGAGTTCAATGGTGGAGTAAATGATGAAGAAGCACCAACAACACCAACAACACCAGAGTTCAATGGTGGAGTAAATGATGAAGAAGCACCAACAACACCAACAACACCAGAGTTCAATGGTGGAGTAAACGATGAAGAAGCACCAACAACACCAACAACACCAACAACACCAGAATTCAATGGTGGTGTAAATGATGATAATGCTCCAACTGAGCCATCTAAACCAGAAGGTGAAGCACCAGCTAAGCAACCAAAAACAGAAGTTTCAGATATTAAATCTGAAATCAAACGTCTTGAAAAAGAAGTTGAAAAACTTGAATCTGACGTAAAAGATGCAGAAAATGGTGCTGAAGACTATTTTGTAGAAGGATTGAAAGGTGAATTAGACAAAACTAAAGCAGAATTAAAAGTACTTAAAGATGCTTGGTTAAATCTTGTAAATGACAAACCTGAATATAAATTACCAGAATCAGAAAGACCAGCTAAACCAGAACCTGAAAAATATCCTACTCCAAATCCAGAACCAACTCCTGGAACTCCTGCTCCAGATGAAGCACGAGCTCAACAAGCTCCAAGTACTAACAATCCAGCAGGAATTAATCCAAGAACATTAGCAAATTCAGCTCAAGCTGCTACAGAAGAAAAACCAGCTGAAAAACCAGTTGAGGTACCTGCTGTTGCTGAAGCTCCAAAAGCTCAAGAAAGCAAACAAGTTGAATTACCAAGTACAGGTTCAGCAGAGTTTTCAGTATTCACTCCAGCTGTATTATCAATCTTAGCAGGTCTAGGATTAGTAGCATCAAAAGGTAAAAAAGAAGACAAATAAAAATTGAATTCTTAAATGATAAAAGGATGACGGGCACTGCCCATCATCCTTTTTACGTTTCTATAATCCTTTTAAGACTTCTTCAATCGTTACCTTATCTTTTACTTCATCAATCACATGTTTGATTTTTCCTTCTTGATCGACAAAAATCATTGTTGGAATCGAATGAATTTCTAAAGCTTTTTGGAAGCTTTTTTCTTTATCGGAGTAATAGTTGAATTCTAGTCCTTTTTCTTTAAAGAAGGCTTGTGCTTTTTCAGGTGTTTCTCCTTTAACTAGTAAGTTGACTAAGACGAATTCAATAGAATCTTGATATTCTTTTCTTAATTCATTTAGAATAGGGAGTTCTTGCTGGCAATTTGGACACCAACTTGCCCAAGCGACATAGACAGTTTTCTTCCCTTTAAAATCAGCAGGAGTTTTTTGCTGACTATCTGCTGTTTCAAATGTGAAGTTTGGCAAAGCTTGTCCAATTAAATCAGTGGTAGATTTTTCCTTTGAGGTAGTGGTTGTAGTAGTTGTCGTACTAGTGTTAGTTGTAGTTGACGTTGATTGACATCCGGCAGCTAGTACAAATAGACTTCCGAATAGAATAGAATGAGTTAGGATTTTTTTGTAGTTTTTCATAAAGTATCTCTCCTTTAAAACGTTACGTTCATTGTATCACATTGGTGGGAACAAAAAAAGGAACCTTCTCACGAAGATTCCTTTGACTATGATAATTAGCCTTGAATGCTAAATGTATATTTATGACCTTGAGTTAAGCTATGGTAGAAGCCTTTTCCTTCATATAATTGGAATACTTGAACTCCAGCACGTTGTGAATCATCTGGATACACATTTTTAACAAATGGATTTCCTGCTAAGATTTCTTCTAATCCTTCTTTTCCGATTTCACGAACTTTTCCTTCGATACGAATGACTTGAATTAAGTAGTCATCGTGTGAAAATGCAGCAATTGCGACATTTGGATTTTCTTGTAATTGTTTGTAGAAATGAGTTTCTGGGCTCGTCATAAAGAATACTCCATGTTCATTGGCAACACCGATATGAATTGGACGAGAATGAGGTTTTCCGTCTTTATCCACGGTAGCAAAAATGGCTACTTCCAAGTCCTCTAAAATGCTTAAAATTTCTTCTGTATTCATATTAACACTCCTTATTTAATAATTGTTTTATTTGTTTCTCAATGGATAATGGAGAAGTAGTTGGTGCAAATCTTGCGATGACTTCTCCGGATGTATCTACAAGGAATTTTGTGAAATTCCACTTAATCGAACTGCCTAATAGTCCTTTGGTTTCTTCTTTTAATAATTGAAATAATGGATGAGTTTCTGGGCCATTAACGAGTACTTTTCCAAACATTGGGAAAGTGACTTGGTAATTGAATTGACAACTTGAAGCAGCTTCCAGTGCACTTAATGGCTCTTGATTACCAAACTGATTACAAGGGAATCCTAGGACACTAAATCCTTGTTCGTGGTATGTTTCGTATAAGCTTTGTAGTTGGGCAAACTGTGGAGCTAATCCACATCCGCTAGCAGTATTGACAATGAGTAATACTTGCCCTTTATAGGCTTCTAATGTACTTGTTCCATCTAAAGTAGGAACTTCTATTTCATAAATTGACATGGCTTCCTCCTATATTAAATGATAATGTTTTAACCCTTGAATAATGCCACCTTTATCGTTGTCTACACTGACATAGTTTGCTTTTTCTTTTAAAAGGGGAATAGCATTTCCCATGGCGATAGTATAATCAACTTCTTGGAACATTTCTAAATCGTTAGCACCATCTCCAAAAGCGTATGTTGTGATTGAATCCGTATTTAAGGTGTGGATTAAGGCTCGAATGCCTGTTGCTTTAGAAATTCCAGCGGTAATAACATCCAATGCATAAGGAAAATTTCGGATAAATCTTAATTCTGGAAAAGCTTGTTGATAAGCTTCATCATTATTATCTCTTGAAAGTAAGAGTAACATATTAATGGCTTCTTCTTTATAAAATGTTGGAACAATATCCGGTGTTGGTGTATGAATATATTCATAGGCTTCTTTGACAAATGGGACTGTTTCGATAATTTTAAAGGCATTAACATTATAACATGTAATTCCATGATGATTTTCTTTTGCAAATTGTAAAAGTCTTTCAATCGTGTCTTTTGGAATTTCATGATGGATTAATATTTCACCTTTGAAAATCACCACTTGTCCATTCATAAAAACTCCAGAATGAATATTCGTAGAGCGAATGACTTCTGAAACTTCGATAGGAGATCTTCCTGTTGCAAGTAGTGGTTCATACCCGTTTTCCTTTAATTGTTGAATTGCTTCTATGACTTCAAGGTCAACTTGGCCTTTTTTGTTTAAGAGTGTTCCATCCAAATCAAAAAATACTAAACCTTTCATAAAAACCTCCTTTTCATGTTACGCTCATTATATCACGAAATTGCAGGAAATAGGTGTTTGATGCTTAAAAAATCATCTTACTCTAAAGAAATTAAGGGTAATTGGTAGTAATTACACTATATTTATGGTAGAATTGGAAAGAATATTAATAGAGGAGGAAGATCCTTTGTATCAAACAATTTTAACATTGATGATTATTATTAGTGTGTTACTAATTATTATTGTAGCTATGCAACCATCGAAAACTAATGCAGCAAATTCATTATCAGGCGGTGCTGAGCAATTATTTGGAAAAACAAAAGCACGTGGATTTGAAGCATTCTTAATTCGAGTAACTGTTGGATTAGGAGCAATCTTTATGATTTTAGCAGTAGCCTTAGCGTACATTTCATCAAAATAAAAATGATTAAGCACAATGTTGAAGGAGTATCTCTAAGACATTGTGTTTTTCTATTATAAATATATTCATTAAAGGTAGGAGTGAACAACTTGGAAGCAATTTGGTTAAAAGAAACGACAAATAAACGGGCGGTTATATTATTTCACGCATATACTGGGAAACCAACGGATCTGAGAATGTTAGCTTCCTTTTTGCATCGCCATGATTATGCGGTCTATGTACCAGCTTTTAGTGGACATGAACATTCAAATGCTTGTGAAATTTTAAAAGAAACACCAGAAAAATGGTATGAAGATGCAAAACAAGCGGTACAATTTGTTCGAAGTCAAGGGTATTCAACGATTGCTGCACTAGGATTATCGATGGGAGGTATGATGGCAGCAGCACTAGCAACTGATCAATTAGTAGAAATTGCGGGAACATTTTGTTCTCCTGTTTCAAAAAGAAATGCGCAATTACCTGATTTGTTGAAAAGCTTTATGGTTTTTGCTACTCATTCCGGGATGTGTGAAGATGAAATGTTCACATTAGGAAAAAAAGCAAAACAACAATTATTAGATTTACATCATTTTTCTGCTAAAGTTGCAGAAAAATTAGAACAGGTGACTGGTCCTTTTTATATTGCGCAAGGGGAATTAGATCGATTAGTTGATCCAGAAGTATCGATAGAGATGAAAGAAGCATTAGTGAATGCAGCTGTTGATTTTCATTGGTTTGAACAATCGGGGCATGTTATTACAGTCGGAAAAGAAAAAGTAGAATTTCAAGAATCTGTATTAGAATTTTTAAATCAACAAGAATGGAGGTAAGAAATGAGAGAATCATTGAGAACAGTTTTGGTGTCCTTTTTCGAGGAATATGCACCAGAAAGTTTTTATGTAAAAGAAATTAGTGAACATTTTGGGATGAATCAATCTCAAGATTTTAAAATATTAGTGAAAGAATTAGCCGCTTTAGAAGAAGAAGGCATTTTAGAATTAAATCGTAATGGAAAGTTTGGTTTGAATCCTTTGAATCAAACATTAAAAGGAACGTATCGTGCAAATGATAAAGGGTTTGGCTTTGTCACTGTAGTTGAAGGGGAACCAGATATTTTCATTCCTCGTGGAGATACAATGAGTGCAATGGATGGGGATGAAGTCGAACTAGTGATTACAGAACCAGCCGATAGCTATCGTCAACGATCTGCGACAGGGAAAATTGTTCAAATTATTCAACGGAATACGACTCAAGTGGTAGGAATTTATACTCGCTTTAGTTCAGAAACTGCAGAAGATACGGGGTATTGCGGTGAAGTAGTCGTTAAAGACAAAAAATTAGCAGGTACTCGTTGCTTAATCCGTCCAAATGGATTGCATCCAGTAGATGGAACAGTTGTCATTGTAGAATTAACAAAATACACGAATGAAAAAAATCGTTCTTCATTAGAAGGAATTGTTGTCAAAGAAATTGGCTATAAAGATGCTGTTGGAATGGATATTTTAATGGTTTTACAACAATTACATATTCCAACAGAATTTCCACAAGAAGTCATAGACCAGGCAAATCTTGTTCCTGAAGTCATCACAGATGAAGATCGACAAGGACGTAAAGATTTACGTGAACAATTAACTGTTACCATTGACGGGGCAGATGCTAAAGATTTAGATGATGCTGTTGCACTTACAAAACGTGAAGATGGAACCTTTGAATTAACCGTTTCGATTGCGGATGTATCGTATTATGTAACGGAAAATTCAGCCATCGATATAGAAGCTTTTGAACGTGGAACTAGTGTGTATTTAACAGATCGTGTCGTTCCAATGTTACCACAAAGATTATCAAATGGAATTTGTTCATTACATCCATATGAAGAACGACTAACGATGTCTTGTCGTATGGAAATTGACCAAAGTGGAACGATTTATCAATATGAGATTTTCCCAAGTGTCATTCGTTCAGATATGCGATTAACGTATAGTTTGGTGAATGAATTGTATGAGAAAAAAGAAGTCGAAATCCCAGATGAAATTCAGCAAATGTTATTGGATATGAAAGAATTACATCATATTTTAGAAAGACGAAGAAAAGAACGTGGAGCGATTGATTTTGAAACACATGAAGCAAAAATTATTGTGGATGAACAAGGCGCCCCAATTGATATTCAAATTCGTGAACGTGGAGTAGCAGAACGATTAATTGAATCGTTTATGTTAGCAGCTAATGAAACTGTTGCGATGCATTATCAACGAAAAAATGTTCCATTTATTTATCGTGTCCATGAACAACCACAGCAAGAAAAAATGCAACGTTTCTTAGAATTTGTCACAGCATTTGGCATTAATATTAAAGGAACGAGCGATACTATTAGTCCGAAAAAACTGCAAAAAGCCTTAGATGAAGTCAAAGGAGAAACGTATGAAGCAGTTGTATCTACAATGATGCTACGTTCTATGAAGCAAGCTAAATATGATATTACACCTTCTGGGCATTATGGATTAGCAGCAGAAGATTATACTCACTTTACTTCACCAATTCGTCGTTATCCAGACTTAATTGTCCACCGTATGATTCGTCAATACGAAGGCAGTGGAAGTTTCTTATCAAAGCAACAAGAGGAATTAAATGCTTCTAAGCTAGAGAGAATTGCGGATCAATCAAGCAAAATGGAACGTTTAGCAGTTCAAGCAGAACGTGAAGTAGATGCGATGAAGAAAGCTGAATTTATGGCTGATAAGATTGGAAAAGAGTTTGAAGGCATTGTTAGTTCCGTTACTAAGTTTGGAATGTTTGTGGAATTGCCAAATACTGTTGAAGGTTTAGTGCATATTACGCATATGAATCAAGATTACTTCAACTTTATTGAAAGCCATATGGTCTTAATTGGTGAAAGAACAGGAGTTACTTATCGAATCGGAGATCGTGTTAAAGTAAAATTAATTAAAGTTGATGTAGAAGCGCATGAAATTGATTTTATTTTAGCGTCGGATAATGCAGATTTGATTACTCAAAACAAACGTCCAACTAAAGGAAAAGAAGCACCAAAGAAAGCTGCAAAAAAAGAAAGCAGGAGTAAAAAATCAAAGAAGTCTTCTAAAAATAAAGGGAGACAACATTTTAAAGCGCAAGCAAAACAAAAGCGTAGAAAAAAACATTCGTAAGGAGAATTCGGATGCCAAAAGGAACAGATAATAAAGTTTTAGCGCAAAATCGTAAGGCGAATCATGATTATACGATTTTAGATACGATTGAAGCAGGTTTAGTGTTAACGGGAACAGAGATTAAATCGGTTCGTCAAGCTAGAATGAATTTGAAAGATGGGTATTGTAGTTTTAAGAATGGTGAAGCTTTTTTAGTAGGGGTTCACATTAGTCCGTTTGAGCAAGGGAATATTTTCAATCATGATCCGCTTCGTACGAGAAAGTTGTTATTGCATAAGAAGCAAATTCAGATGCTTGAGCAAGAGGTAAGACAGGCGGGAAATACAGTTGTTCCATTGAAGGTTTATATTAAAAATGGGGTTGCCAAGTTGTTGATTGGAATTGCTAAAGGTAAGAAAAACTATGATAAGCGTGAAGCGTTAAAACAAAAAGATATAAAACGAGATGTACAGAGAGAGTTAAAAAACTATCGTTAGACTGCGAAAGACTTCCAAAATAGTAGCAAAGGACGCAAGCAAACCCTTTGTAGTGACCCCAAAAAGTTAGACTTTTTTGAGACGACTTAAGTCGTCTCTTTTT
>ERZ773211.140-NODE-140-length-17064-cov-4.01111_pt1 | contig 17064 bp, 15 predicted proteins | sample MGYA00511914_ERZ773211 | MGnify/ENA primary metagenome ERZ773211 (study PRJEB29015, sample SAMEA2738163) | human oral metagenome | biome: human oral; feature: human-associated habitat; material: saliva | place: China | collected 2242 ...
GTCCCACAAGTTGTATTGACACTGGTTCGTGTCACAAATGTTTGTGTTTCTTAGACTTTGTTTGTTAGAAGATAGTAGCTTTTCTTTGTTCAATGGAAGATTTCTGCTATACTAGTACTACTACACTAGAGGGTTAAAGGAGAAATATGATGAAATATGATTTTACAACAGAAATAAACCGTCATGGAAAAGATGCGATGGCTGTTGACGGATTAGGATTGATTCCAGGAAAAGCGCCAAACCCACCTAAGGAAGGGTTCGATGTGATTCCAATGTGGATTGCAGATATGAATTTTACGACAGTTCCAACAGTGATTCAAGCAATGACAGAACGTTTAGAACATCCGATTTTTGGATATTTCATGCAACCAAAAGAATATTATAATGCCATTATTCGTTGGCACCAATTTCATCATCAAGGCGAAGGATTAACTGCAAAACATATTGGTTATCACAATAGTGTGTTAGGAGGAGTTGTTTCAGCATTAACTTCTTTTGCTTCACCAGGAGATTCCATTTTAGTGCATAGTCCAACTTATGGAGGATTTACAGAAGTTTTAAAAAATAACGGATTTAATATTGTATTAAGTCCATTAGTAAAAGATGAAGAAGGTGTTTACCGTATCGATTATAAAGATATGGAAGCAAAAATTCGCAAACATCATATTCATGTATCTATTTTCTGTTCACCACATAATCCAACAGGTCGTGTTTGGAATCGTGAAGAATTGGAAAAAGTGATGGCTATTTATCAAAAACATGATGTAACGGTTATTTCTGATGAGATTTGGTCGGACTTAGTCATGCCAGGAGTGAAACATATTCCAACTCAAAGTGTGTCTGAAGATGCTAAGAATCGTACGATTGCATTTTATGCACCAAGTAAGACATTTAACTTAGCTGGTTTAGTAGCTGCTTATCATATTATTTATAGTGATTTATTACGTGATAGAATTAATGCAAAAGGAAGTAAATCTCATTATAATGTGATGAATGTACTATCGATGCATGCTTTAATGGGGGCGTATCAACCAGAAGGTTATGAGTGGTTAGAAGAATTAAGAGAAGTATTGTATCAAAATATGACGTATGTTTGTGACTTTATTCGGGATCATTTCGAAGGAGTATCCGTGACCAATACAGAAGGTACCTATGTGATTTTTATCGATTGTAAGGAATATTTAGAAAAAAATGGCATTACGATTGATGAATTACAAAAACGAGGATCAGATGTGGGAGTGGCTTGGCAAGATGGTAGAATTTTTAATGGCCCAACTCATATTCGATTAAATGTAGCATTACCATTTACAAGAATTCAAGAAGCTTGTGAGCGAATGAAAAAATATGTATTTATTTAAAGGAGAGAAATATGAAAAAAATTATTCATACAGATAAAGCACCAGCAGCAATTGGACCTTATTCGCAAGGAGTATTATGTTCAGGAAATTTCTTGTACATTTCAGGACAATTGCCAATTGATCCAGAAACAGGAGAATTTTCAGGAGAAGATATTGTTAGCCAAACACATCAATCATTGAAAAATATTCAAGCGATTTTAGATCAAGCAGGTATGGGGTTAGAAAATGTAGTAAGTACAACTATTTATTTAAGTGATATTGCTCATTTTCAACAAATGAACGAAGTTTATGCGACTTATTTCAAAGAAAACTGCCCAGCACGTGCCGCATTCCAAGTAGCAGCATTACCAAAAAATGCACTAGTAGAAATCCAAGCAGTCGCTTGTCAGTAACGGAAAAACAGCCAGCAGAAATTTCTGCTGGCTGTTTTAGTGATGATACAATATTTTAAATGATTGTAGAAGGAGATTTTATTAAATACGAGCGAAAAGAGAAAAGTCATTTTATAGTAGTATGGGTTATAGAAGCGAGAGCTTCTATTACAGGGGAAATCGAGACTAAGGCTCGATTTCTAGCCAAGAGATTCGCAAAGCGAAGCTACTGGCGTCCTAATACTACAATAAAATGACTTTTTGAATGTTATTTAAGGAAAAACGAACTAGCTAATACGATAATCCCTAATACAATACGATACCAACCAAATGCTTGGAAGTCGTTTCGTTTTAAATAGCTCAATAAGAATTTGATAACAATTAGTGAAACGAAGAAAGAAACTACTGATCCCACTAATAAAATAATCAATTCTGCACTTGTATAGTGGAATCCAAATTTTAATAATTTTAGTCCACTAGCTCCAAACATAATTGGAATACTCATAAAGAAAGAAAATTCTGTCGCAACAAAACGATTTGTTCCTACTAATAATCCCCCTAAGATGGTAGAACCTGAACGAGAAGTTCCTGGAATTAAAGCAAGTGTTTGGAATAAACCAATTTTAATGGCTGTTATATAATCCAATTCTTCAAACGAATGAATACGAGGTTCCACAGTTTTATGACGTCTTTCAATCACAATAAATGCAATCCCGTAAACAATTAAAGTTGTTGCAATGACAATTGCTTTATTAAAGTATTCATCCATAAAGTCGTTTAATAATAATCCTCCAACGATGGCAGGAATACAACCGATAATCACTTTTTTCCATAGTTCAATTGTCGCTAAAAATTCTTTGCGAGTTTTTTTACCTTCAAATGGATTTAACTTATTAAAGTATAAAATCACAACGGCAAAGATTGCACCAAGTTGGATGACGACATTAAACATATCTTGAAACTTCGAACTAACGTCCAATTGTAAAATTTCATTCGCTAAAATTAAATGTCCCGTACTACTAATCGGTAACCATTCTGTTACTCCTTCAATAATTCCAAGAATTATTGTTTTAATGATTTCAATAAATGTAATCAAAATATCACTCCTTTATTATGTCTGATTGTAAGTATAAAGGTTTACGAGTAAAATTTCTATAAAAATCTAAAAAAATATAAAAGGAATAGGATTTTTATTCAAAAAAATTTCAGAAATATGTTATACTAGCGATAAATAAATTGAGAGGATGATTAGATGTTCGGATTTTTCAAAAAGAAAGCAAAAAATGAAGTAACCCCTGAATTAGAATTATTTGCAGTTGCTGAAGGAGAAGTAGTACCAATCACAGAAATTAATGACCCAGTATTTTCTCAAAAATTTATGGGAGACGGTTATGCCGTATTACCAACTTCTGGAGTGATTACTTCACCTGTAGTTGGGGAAGTAATTAATGTATTTCCAACGAAACATGCTGTAGGAATTAAAACAGATAATGGAGTAGAAGTATTATTACATATGGGGATTGATACGGTTGAATTACAAGGGGCTCCATTTGATACAGTTGTAACTGTGGGACAGCGTGTAGATCAAAATACAGAGATTTCTACTGTAGATTTAGAAGCTGTAAAAGCAGCTGGTAAAGATACTCCTATGATTGTAGCTTTAACAAATATGGATAAAATTGCAAGCTTATCCATTACAACAGGAAATGTATCAGCATCATCTAAAATTGGTGAAGCAACAGTTAACTTATAATAAATAACAAAACCACCCGTTAGATGGGTGGTTTTGTTATTTAATAAGGTATCACGCAAACAACTTCTGGTGCGAAGAAGTCTTTTTGACAAAGGGTTAATGTTCCTGTTTTAATATTACGTTCATACAGTGTTAAGTTGTCGGATTCTTGATGTCCAATGACGATAAAGTGTTCATCCTTACTTAAGTGGAAATCACGCGGTACACTTCCAAAAGTATCATAATCAGCTATGAAAGTTAGTGAGCCTGTTTTTTCGTGCACTTGGAAAACATAAATACGATCATAACCACGATTACTAGCGTATAGGAATTCCCCATTTTCTGTCAGATGAATAGCTCCACCCCATGCTTGTTGTTCTTCTGTTGTTAATAAGTGCTGTTCAATAAAAGTGAAGCTTCCATGTTTAGAGTCATACGCTAACACTTCAATACTAGCATTCAATTCACAAATTAAATACGCAATTGGAAGAGTTGGATGGAACGCTAAATGACGAGGACCTGCTCCTTTTTTACTGTAATAGGTAGAAACTCTTTGGAGTTTTTCACCATCTTGTTGATAAGTAACTACAATATCACTTCCTAAATCACAGACCACAATCCATTTTTCATCAGGTGTATAGTCGGTATAATGAACATGAGGTTGTTTATCTTCAAGAGAAGGGTGAATAACGCGGTCTGCCAATGTTACTACTGCATCAAATTGGTAAGAAGAAACATGTCCTTCGTGATAATTAGCGGCTAACAAATGATTCGATTCTTTATTAAAGGCAATATAACAAGGAACGGCAGTTGTATCATGGTAGTGAGAAACTTTTGTTAAAGTCTCTGCTACTTGTGTATCGAATACAGTAATACCACCACTTTCTTCTTTTGAAACTGCTGCAAGTAGTGAACGGTCAGTATTCAATGCTAGATAAGTTGGGTTTTCGATTTCTGCTTCTAAAGTCAGATTTGAGAATTGTTTTTTCTCAGTATCTAATTGAATAGAATAAATTCCTTTACTAACACGTTTGGTATAAGTGCCTAAATAGAACTTTTCAGTCATATTAATCAACTCCTTAATGTATCATTGAGAATATAGTAGCACGGTTCTTAAAAAAAATAAAAAATTCCTTCTCAAAAATGTTTATTTAGAGGAAAATATGATACACTAGAACTAAATTTTAGAAAACGAGGTGCCTTTAATGGAAGAAACAGAACAAACAACTTCAACGAAATCATGGTTTTGGAAATGGTTTTTAAATAATAAATTAGTGAGTACATTGTTGGTTATTTTACTTCTTTTAATTAATATTTTTGTTTTTACTAAAATCTCTTACATTTTTTCTCCATTAAAAGGATTTTTCTCCATTATTGGATTTCCAATGGTAGGTGCCGGAATTTTATTTTATATGGTTAAACCGATTCAAGATTTTCTAGTGAAAAAGGGAGTTCACAAATCGATTGCTATTTTACTGAACTTTATTTTACTGATTATCTTGTTATTGGCAGCAATTTTTAGTTTTATTCCGATTGTAGAAAAACAATTAAGAGAATTGGTGACGCAATTGCCAACTTATTACCGAATAATTAGCGAACAAGTGGAACGTGTGGTACAAAGTAATACATTTTCAGCAGTGCAAGAACAGTTGAACGGAATTAATATGGATTTTATACAGTCATTAGGAACAAGAGTGAATGGTCTGTTGAATGTAACGTTTAGCGGAATTGGAAATGTCGTTGGAGCAGTTGGAGAATTTATGATTGGAATTATTACGATGCCAATTCTTCTATTCTATTTATTACAAGATGGGGAGAAAATTTTACCTGCAGTACTACAAGTTTTTCCAACTCGTTCGCGTAGACGTATGAGTATCGTGTTAATAGAAATGAATCAACAAATTAGTTCTTATATTCGAGGACAATTAACGGTTGCAATTGCGGTAGCCATTATGTTCTCGATTGGATATGCGATTATCGGTTTACCGTATGGGGTAACGATTGCGATTTTAGCAGGTGCATTAAATGTGATTCCATATGTGGGGTCATTCTTTGGAATTTTACCCGCATTAATCGTTGGTTTTGTTATCTCACCTTGGATGTTTGTTCAAGTATTTATTGTATTTGTTATTGAGCAAACATTAGAAGGAAGAATCGTTTCGCCATTAATTTTAGGAAATTCATTACAAATTCATCCAGTAACCATTTTAGTAGTATTACTATCAACAGGTAAAATTTTTGGATTAGTGGGACTATTATTAGGAGTTCCTGGTTACGCAGTCTTGAAAGTCATTATTACTCATATATTTGATTGGTATAAAGAATATTCAGGCTTGTATAAGGAAGACGTAGAAAAAGAAGAAATTTTAATAGAAAATTAACAATAAAAAGCATTTTTTTCGAAAAAAAGCATAGTTATAAATAGAAGAAAAATAACGAAAGCTAATATCGAAAGGAGTGCTTTTTTGTGTGGATATGGAGTTTTGTAGTTGGTTGTTGTATGGGGAGTTTTTTGAATGTAGTCGCTTTAAGATTACAAAAGGAAGAGAATTTTATTCGAGGGCATTCTCATTGTGTTGAGTGCCTGCATAAATTAAGATGGATAGATTTGATTCCAGTTCTTTCATGGATGTGGTTAAGAGGAAAATGTCGTTATTGTGGAAGAAACATTTCATCTCGTTATTGGGTTGTAGAAGTTATATCCGGCTGTATGTTCATGCTCATGATAGGAATCTGGAATGGAAGAGAATGGATGGATCTGATGGATCTGTGGTTATTGATCAGTCTAGCAATCTTTTGTAGTTTAACAGATTTACAAGAGCAAGTAATCTATCCAAAAGGTTTATTGATGGTTGGATTGCTTCATGTACTAATTGGGTTGTGGAGCTTATTAGAGAATTTATACTTTCTATCAACGTTAGTGGCACTTGGTTTATATGGGGGAATTTATATAGTAGGTTATTTACTATGGAAGGAAGAAGTATTTGGACTAGGAGATTGTTATTATTTAGTGACAGTTGCCTTGTGGTATCCTATCAAAGAAATTGTACTTATAGGCTTACTTTCCTTTGTAGTTGGAGGAAGTATTTTAGGATTGTTATTGATTTTGAAAAAGGAGCGAATAGAAAGAGTAGCATTTATTCCATTTATTGTATTAGCTCAGTTATTAGTGATGAGTTTAGGTGTAGAATGGTTTGGTTGGTGAAGATGAAGGAGGTGAAGTATAAGATTATATTGAAAAAACTATTTTTTATATGAAACATCTAATTTATATATAGGATATACGGAAAGATTTCTATCGTTGGAAATTTATTAGGAAGTTCCATTCGAAAAATTGATAATAGAAAAAAATTTAAGGGTGTAAAGGCGATAGAAGGATAGGCTATCGTCTTTTTTGTACTATTTATTCAGAGAAAATAAATCGAAATAAATGATAAAAAATCAGTAAATAGAGAATTAAAAGTATAATATATACTAAAGAATTAAAAATAGATTAAAAAAATTAAAGTTAAATAATATAAAATAAGAGTTTTCAGAAATAAAAAATATAAAAAATAGTATGAAAAAATATTTCATAAAAGAAAACATTTTCTTGGGAAAGTTATATTTTAAAGCGGTTTTAAAAATTTGAATTAATGCTTTATTGACAGGAAGAATATTACAAATAAAATGAAAGAAAATGAAAAGAATTAAGTGAAAAAAATCGTTTGGGTTTAAATATAAAAAATAAATTCAAAAAATTATTTTAACTAAAAACTAACTTGAAAACGAATTCAATTAGAGGTAATATAGGTGCATAAGGAAACAGCACTTAAAAATAAGTCTGATCAACTTATTGTTCTGTTTCCTAAGCTATGAATTCATAACTGTTCAAATTTTTAATTAGGATGGTGGCTATTATGTCAAACCCAATTCACGTATTTTCTGAAATTGGACGCTTAAAGAAAGTTTGTTTGCATCGCCCAGGTAAAGAGTTAGAAAATTTGATGCCAGACTATCTAGAACGTTTATTATTCGATGATATTCCATATTTAGAAGATGCTCAAAAAGAACATGATGCATTTGCTGAAACTCTTCGTAACGCAGGAGTAGAAGTTTTATACTTAGAACAATTAGCAGCTGAAGCAATTGACGCTGGAGGTGTTCGCGAAGAATTCGTAGATGAATGGTTATCAGAAGCTGGTGTAGCAAGTGTTGCTTCTCAAAAAGCAATTAAAGATCACTTACTATCGTTACCAACATTTGACTTGGTATTAAAAACAATGGAAGGTTTCCGTAAAACTGAAGTTCAAGCAGAAGCTACAACTTTAGCAGGTATGTACGAAACAGATTATCCATTTGTAGTAGACCCAATGCCAAACTTATACTTCACTCGTGATCCATTCGCTACAATGGCAAACGGTGTTTCATTAAACCACATGTATGCAGATACTCGTAACCGTGAAACAATTTATGGTAAATATATTTTCACATATCACCCAGTATACGGAAATGGAAAAGTTCCATTCTTCTATGATCGTACTGAAGATACTCGTATCGAAGGTGGAGATGAGTTAGTTCTTTCTAAAGAAGTATTAGCTGTAGGTATTTCTCAACGTACAGATGCTCGTTCAATTGAAAAAATTGCTCAAAAATTATTTGCTGAAACTGATTTCAAACAAGTATTAGCATTCGTAATTGGTGAAAACCGTAAATTCATGCACTTAGATACTGTATTTACACATATCGATTATGATAAATTTACTATCCATCCAGAAATTCAAGGCGGATTAAAAGTATTCTCTATTACAAAAGGAGAAAATGGTGCGCTTAATATTGAATTAACTGAAGATAAATTAGAAAACGTATTAGCAAAAGCATTAGGTTTACCTTCTGTAACATTAATTCCTTGCGGTGGAGGCGACCCAGTAGAAGCTGCTCGTGAACAATGGAATGATGGCTCTAATACATTAACAATTGCACCAGGGGAAGTAGTTGTATACGACCGTAACGTTGTTACAAACGAAATCCTAGAAAAATATGGTATTAAATTACACAAAATTCGCGGTAGTGAATTAGTTCGTGGTCGTGGTGGCCCACGTTGTATGTCAATGCCATTTGAACGTGAAAATTTATAATTTTCAATAAGAAAAAATAGAATTACAATTTTGAAAGGAGTCATTCCACATATGACACAAGTATTCCAAGGCCGTAGCTTTTTAAAAGAAAAAGATTTCACTCGTGGAGAAATCGAATATTTAATCGACTTCTCAGCACACGTTAAAGATTTGAAAAAACGTGGTGTACCACATAAATTCTTAGAAGGCAAAAACATTGCTTTATTATTCGAAAAAACATCTACTCGTACTCGTGCAGCTTTCACTACTGCAGCAATCGACTTAGGTGCTCACCCAGAATATTTAGGTAAAAATGATATTCAATTAGGTAAAAAAGAATCAGTAGAAGATACAGCAAAAGTTTTAGGTCGTATGTTTGACGGTATTGAATTCCGTGGATTCAGCCAACAAGTCTGTGAAGACTTAGCGAAATACGCTGGTGTTCCTGTATGGAATGGTTTAACAGATGCATGGCATCCAACACAAATGATTGCTGACTACTTAACTGTTAAAGAAAACTTCGGTAAATTAGAAGGTTTAACTTTAGTTTACTGTGGTGATGGACGTAACAACGTTGCGAACAGCTTATTAGTAACAGGGGCAATCTTAGGTGTAAACGTTCATATCTTCTCACCAAAAGAATTATTCCCAGAACCAGAAATCGTTGCTTTAGCTGAAGGATATGCTAAAGAAAGCGGAGCTCGTGTATTAATTACTGATGAAGCTGAAAAAGCTGTTAAAGGCGCAGATGTATTATACACAGACGTTTGGGTATCAATGGGTGAAGAAGACAAATTCACTGAACGTGTAAACTTATTACAACCTTACCAAATTAACATGGACTTAGTTCGTAAAGCTGAAAACGAAGACTTAATCGTATTACACTGCTTACCAGCATTCCATGATACTGAAACAGAATACGGTAAAAAAATTGCTGAAGAATTCGGTATTAAAGAAATGGAAATTACTGATGAAGTATTCCGTAGTAAATATGCTCGTCAATTCGATCAAGCAGAAAACCGTATGCACTCAATTAAAGCAATTATGGCTTTAACTGCAGGTAACTTATTTGTAAACAAAGTTTAATAACGAAAAGTAACATAGAAAGCCATTCTGGTTCTGATGTTGAATCAGAATTAGAATGGCCTTTTTTATAGATAGATGGAGGATATTATTATGGCTGAACAAGTAGCTGAAAAAAAAGGTTTTAAAATGCCTTCTTCATATACTGTTTTATTCATTATCATTGCAATTATGGCTTTATTTACTTGGATTATTCCAGCTGGACAATATGATAAAACAGAAGATGGTAACTTAATTGCTGGTACTTATCAACAAGTTGATTCAAACCCTCAAGGTTTCTATGATGTTGTGATGGCTCCAGTTTATGGTATGTTAGGACGTGACCATAAATTAAATGAAGGTCAACCAAATGAAATTGGAATTAAAACAGAAGGTGCAATTCAAGTTTCATTCTTCATTTTAATGGTAGGTGGATTCTTAGGAGTCGTAACTGAAACAGGAGCACTTGACGTAGGGATTGCTTCTATCGTTCGTAAATATAAAGGACGTGAAAAAGCGTTAATTCCAGTTTTAATGTTCTTATTCGCATTAGGTGGAACAACTTATGGTATGGGTGAAGAAACAATGGCCTTTTACCCATTAATCGTTCCTGTAATGTTAGCTGTAGGTTTTGATACAATTACTGGGGTAGCAATTGTATTAGTTGGTTCTCAAATTGGATGTTTAGCTTCAACAGTAAACCCATTTGCTACAGGTGTTGCTTCTGATGCAGCAGGTATCAGTGTTGCAGAAGGTATTGGGTTACGTTTAATCTTCTTCGTTGTAATGTGGGCAATTTCAGCATTTTATGTATATAACTATGCAAGTAAAGTTGAGAAAGATGCATCTAAATCTTACACATTTGCAACTCGTGAAGCTGACTTAACTTACTTCAATGTTGAACAAACAGAAGCAGAATTAAGTGGAAAACAAAAAGCTGTATTAACAGTATTTGTATTAACATTTGTTGTTATGATTTTAAGTTTAATTCCATGGGCTAAATTCAATATTCATGTATTCGAAGATGTGAATAAATTTATTGTTGGCCTACCATTAGTGGGTCAAGTGTTTGGTCAATCAGCACCATTAGGTGAATGGTACTTCCCTGAAATTACAATGTTATTCTTGATGATGGCTGTCTTAGTAGGAATTACTTATAGAATGAAAGAAGAAAAATTCCTTGAAGTATTTATTAATGGTGTTACTGATTTACTAGGTGTTGCTTTAATTGTTGCATTAGCTCGTGGTATTCAAGTAATTATGAATGATGGTATGATTACTGCTACAATCTTGAACTTTGGTGAAAATACATTATCAGGTTTATCAGCTCAAGTGTTTATCGTATTAACATACATCTTCTACTTACCATTATCATTCTTAATTCCTTCTTCTTCAGGTTTAGCAGGTGCTACAATTGGTATCTTAGCTCCTTTAGGAGAATTCGTAAATGTGTCTCAATCATTAGTAATTACTGCTTTCCAATCAGCAAATGGGGTACTAAACTTACTATCACCAACTTCAGGTATCGTAATGGGTGCATTAGCATTAGGACGTATCGAAATCACAACTTGGTGGAAATTTGTTGCTAAATTAGTTGGTATTGTAATGGGAGTTTCAATCCTATTATTAATCTTAGGAACATTCATTAATATTTAATTGAAAATTAAATAAAAATTTTAAGAACTCCCCTCTAAAATAAAGGGGGGATTTCTTATTCTTAAGGAGGATACGATGAGCACATTTATTACAGAAAAACATAAAGAAGAATGTATTGAATCGATTAAAAGATTGGTCCGTATTCCTTCTGTCCTAAATGAAGGTGAAGGAGACACTCCTTTTGGAAAAGATATTCAATTTGCATTAGAAGATGCATTAGCATTATGTCGTGAACTAGGCTTTAGCACTTATATTGATCCGAAAGGATATTATGGTTATGCTGAAGTGGGAAGTGGTGAAGAATCATTAGCAATTCTATGTCATTTGGACGTTGTTCCAGCAGGAGATTTGAATAATTGGGATACTCCTCCATTTGAAGCTGTTTTAAAAGAAGGTTTCTTATATGGAAGAGGGACTCAAGATGATAAAGGTCCTTCAATGGCAGCCTTATATGCGGTAAAAGCATTGATGGATGCAGGAGTAGAATTTGATAAACGAATCCGATTCATTTTTGGAACTGACGAAGAAACATTATGGCGTTGTTTAGCTCGTTATGGCGAGTTAGAAGAAGTAGCGACAATGGGATTTGCACCTGATGCGGAATTCCCATTAACCTATGCTGAAAAAGGGTTATTACAAGTAAAATTACATGGGCCAGGAAGCAACGTTTTAAACTTTCATTCAGGAGATGCTTTCAATGTAGTACCAGGTAAAGCATCTTATAAAGGAGAGTATTTCTCAAAAGTAGTAGAGAAATTATCTTCATTAAAGTTTGAGTATGAAACGCAAGAGGATGAAGTAACTGTTCTAGGGGTTTCAAAACATGCAAAAGATGCTCCTCTCGGAGTGAATGCATTAGTGCGCTTAGTAAAAGGACTTCATTCAGTTGTGGATCATTCAGCATTAGCATTTATTTCAGAAGTAGTTGGAGAAGATGCTACAGGAAGTAGTATTTTAGGGAACATTGAAGATGAGCCATCAGGTGGTTTAACATTCAATGTAGCAGGTGTGACCATTACACCAGAAAAATCAGAAATTCGTATTGATATTCGTATTCCAGTATTAGCAGATAAAGATGCAATTGTAAAAACTTTATCTGAAAAAGCGAAAGAATTTGGATTAGAGTATGAAGAATATGATTATTTAGGGCCATTATATGTTCCATTAGATAGCGTTCTAGTAGATACACTAATGGCTGTATACCAAGAAAAAACTGGTGACACAACACATTTACCACAATCTTCAGGTGGAGCAACTTTTGCTCGTACGATGAAAAATTGTGTGGCTTATGGAGCAGTATTCCCAGATTCACCAATTACATTCCATATGGAAAATGAAAAAATGTCGCTAAGAGATATATTTGATTCAATGGATATTTATGCCGAAGCAGTATATCGACTAGCAGGTAAAAAATAGTATAGGATTAAGTTTTAATCATAAAGGAGTTTATAAATATGTCACGTAAAATCGTAGTAGCGTTAGGCGGTAACGCAATTTTATCATCAGATGCTTCAGCAAAAGCACAACAAGAAGCGTTAATTCAAACAGCAAAATACTTAGTACAATTCATTGAAAATGGTGATGAATTAGTTGTTACTCACGGTAATGGACCACAAGTTGGTAACTTATTATTACAACAAGCAGCAGCTGACTCAGAAAAAAATCCAGCAATGCCATTAGATACATGTGTTGCGATGACAGAAGGATCAATCGGATTCTGGTTACAAAATGCATTAGTAAATGAATTACAAGCACGTGGCATTAAAAAAGATGTAGCTGCAGTAGTAACACAAGTAATCGTTTCAAAAGACGACCCAGCATTCTCAAATCCAACTAAACCAATTGGACCATTCTTAACTGAAGAAGAAGCTAAAGAACAAGCAGCAGCTACTGGTGCTACATTTAAAGAAGATTCTGGTCGTGGTTACCGTAAAGTAGTTCCATCACCAAAACCAGTCGGAATTAAAGAAGTAAATACAGTTAAAAACTTAATTGCTACTGGTACTGTTGTAATTACAGCAGGTGGGGGAGGTATCCCAGTTGTTGAAGATCCAGAAACTAAATTCTTAACAGGTGTTGAAGCAGTTATCGATAAAGACTTTGCTAGTCAAACATTATCTGAATTAGTTGGAGCAGATTTATTCATCGTATTAACAGGTGTTGACAATGTGTATGTAAACTTCAATAAACCAGATCAACAAAAATTAGAAACTGTAACAACTAGCGAATTGAAAAAATACATTGGAGAAAATCAATTTGCACCTGGTTCAATGTTACCAAAAGTTGAAGCAGCAATTGCTTTCGTTGAAAACTACCCACAAGGTAAAGCTATCATTACTTCATTAGAAAATATCGCTGAAGTATTAAAAGGTGATGGCGGTACACAAGTTGTTGCTGGCTAATTTTATTAGACATTAAGAGATAAAAGGATTGACGGAATGACCGTTAATCCTTTTTTTATGTAATTAAATTCATAAATACAATGATATTTCAGTTGAATTATGGTAATATGAGTAGGAAATTTATTAAAGAGAGAAGGATTAGATGGCTTCATCAATGTATGAATTGGCCTTGCAATTAGAGCAAGAATTAAATAAGATTTCATCCAAAAAAGGGCATGTTGTTTTTAGAACATTAAAAGGTGAAACAAAGTTCGTATTTCAATTTGAAAAGAATCATACTAAAGGTTTAGTAATTCAATTATTAAAAAATGAAGAAGAATTAGCGTTTGTAACAACTGTTGAAAAGAAATGTCGCTTAGAGAGAGCGACTCGTCAATCAGAATTGGATTTACAATGGTTATCAAAAGGCATTCAAATTTGTTTTGATAAGAAATCGATTATTTATGATACTGAGATTCAAAGAATGGAAAGATTAGGAATTGAAGTTGAGAAATTTGAAGTATTACCGAATATTTTAAATTTTACTGAAGAAAATATTGGAAAAAATACAGCTGTAACGAATCAAAATAGAAAATTTGTTGAACAAGTATTCACCCTAGTTTTACAAGAAGGAAATCTTGAAAAATTAGAGTTAGTTTGGAATAAACAACAAAAAAGTTATTATCAGACTTACCCAGTATTTACATTTAATCAACGAACAAAAGAGATAAATTATGTTCAACAAGAAAAAATGTTAGCATTAAAAGATATTCCAAAATATCAATATTATGTTTCAAATATACCAGCTGAATTACAAATTTCTGAATTTGAGTTTGCTGATTTTATGGAGCGAATTGAAGTGACCGTAAATGTTTCGATGCAAGTTAGAATTGGAGTTCAAGAATTAGTAAGTTCGCAAATTTCGAAACAAAACATTCCATTCGTCATTGAAATGGCGGATAAAGATGCTGTTGCTTATACAAAATTAATTGATTCAATTGATCCAAAAATAATTCAAGAAGAATTTTTAGAAATGTTTGCAGAATTTCAATTTAAACCAACAACGATTTTAGTTTCAGGATTATTTGGAGTTTATTTAAGTAATGTCTTAACCCCATTAGCAAAAAGAATGTCTATTAAAATTAAGCAAGTAGATAACTTACCAACGTTTAATCGATTAACGCCAGAAGAGAGAATTGTATCATTTTTAAATTTATATGGTATAAGCGTGTAAAAATTCACTTGCAAAAAATCTCATTTAGGTGTACGATTAGTGTGTTAAGCAAAGTGTTTAACAAATAATATGAAGGAGGTAGTTGTAATGAACAACTTAAATGGAAAACATCAACAATTGAACAAAACAACTAAAATCTCCTTACAGAATATGACAATGTATTAATATACTCACTTTAATTATTTTTGGTTTTGCGAAATGAGGCTAACTGTCTGCTGTGCTAGGTGGTTAGCTTTTTTTCATGGATAAAAGTGGAGGGACTAGTTGTGTATGTGTATACGGAACTAGTCTTTTTTTGTCAAATCTCTGTGGGAGTAAGGAGGAAATATGAAAGTTATTATGAAACACCTGGGAGTTTATTTTAAAAAGCACTGGGTGAGATATGTCATTATTGTATGTAGTGCGATTTTAAATAGTTATTTATTAGTCGTTCCTGCAAAAATATTAGGACAAATTGTCAATGCGATTGTGGATCAATCGTTGACGCAAGAACAACTTTTGGGGTATATGGGATTCTTTTTCCTATCATTAGTAGGAGTTTATATATTGGATTCTGCATTAATGTATTGGATTTGGTTTGCTCGTTTTGACTATATTACCAATTTACGATTAAGAACGATGAAGCAATTACTTTGGAAAAAAGCACCCTTTTATACAAAGTTTAGAGTTGGAGATATTGTAACTCGTTCAAGCGAAGATCTTGAAACAATTGGGAGTTTAGTAGGGTTTGGAGTATATGCGTTTCTAAATGCATTATTTATTACTTTATCCGTTCTATCGAATATGGTAATGAATGTATGGTGGGAGTTGACACTTATTTCAGTTCTACCAATGCCGGTATTAGCTTATGCACTCTATCGTTTAACGGATAAAATTGAAATAGTATTTGGGGATGCTCAAAAGGCTATTTCTGATATGAATGCGGAAGTACTAGAAATGATTGATGGAACTTATGTCATTCGAGCTTATGGGCAAGAAGATAGAATGAGTCAAATTTTCCAGCAGAAAACAGAAGATTCTTTGCAGAAAAATATTGCAGTAGCTAAATTTGGGATGTTATTTATTCCATTAGCACAAGTTGTTGTAGGAATTTGTATGTTGATTGGGTTGATTTATGGTGGAGGACTTGTTCAAGAAGGGAAAATTTTATTAGGGAGCTTAGTTTCGTTTCCAATTTACATCGGTTTATTAGTTTTTCCATTGTATTTAATTGGAGACATTGTTGTAATGGTTCAACAAGGAAAAGTTTCTTTTGAGAGAATTTTTGAATTATTCGAAACAAGTGATGATTTAGAAGAAGATGGACAGGAAGAATTAGGGCAATTCGAAGAAATTCATTTTGAAAATTTTTCCTTTACCTATCCTGGTGAAGAAAGTCCAACATTGAAAAATATTACAGTCAGTATAAAAAAAGGACAAACGATTGGAATTGTCGGGAAAACAGGTTCAGGGAAAACGACCTTCCTAAAACAGTTCTTACATCAATATCCTTACCATCATGAAACAGTTTTACTGAATCAGAAGCAATTGGTTCATTGGAAACGTCAATCAGTGGATGCATTAATGGCGTATGTGCCACAAGAACATGTGTTATTTTCAAAAAGCATTTTAGAAAACTTAAAACTTGCTAATAAGGAAATTACAGAACAAGTTGTATGGGATGTACTAGAACAATCTGCAATAGCAGAAGATATTCGTCGAATGCCAGAACAATTGGAAACAATAATTGGCGAAAAAGGGATTACTTTAAGTGGTGGGCAAAAACAACGATTATCCATTGCTCGTGCCTTACTGAGAAATTCTGAAATTTTATTACTTGATGATGCTCTATCAGCTGTTGATGCTAAAACAGAAAACCAAATTGTGGATCATCTAAAATCAGAAAGACTTGATCAAACAAATATTATCACAGCACATCGATTATCTGCAATTCGACATGCAGACTGTATTTTAGTATTTGAAGAGGGTCAGATTGTTGCAAGGGGAACTCATGAAGAGTTACTGGAACAAAAAGGTTGGTATTATGAACAATACTTGAAACAAGAATTAGGAGAAGGAGAGGTGGGTGAAGAATGCTAAAAACAATTTTTTGGTTATTAAGCTATATTCGTTATGAAAAACGTTCCTTTTTCATTGGATTTATTTTATTATTACTCGCTTCAGCTTCAGGAGTT
>ERZ773211.144-NODE-144-length-16691-cov-3.49411_pt1 | contig 16691 bp, 18 predicted proteins | sample MGYA00511914_ERZ773211 | MGnify/ENA primary metagenome ERZ773211 (study PRJEB29015, sample SAMEA2738163) | human oral metagenome | biome: human oral; feature: human-associated habitat; material: saliva | place: China | collected 2242 ...
CGCAACAGTAACAACACCAGAAGGTAAGACAGCAGTAATCCCAGCAACAGACTTAACGAAATCATCAGAAGATGTAAGAGATGACATTATTAAACCAGCAGATAAGACTGTAGTAGCAAATCCAAATCAATTAACTGATGCTGAGAAGAAAGCTATTGAAGAAAAAGTGAAAGCAGCAAACCCAGGTGCAACTGTAGTAGTAGACGACAAAGGAAACGCAACAGTAACAACATCAGAAGGTAAGACAGCTGTAATTCCAGCTTCAGACTTAACGAAGAAAGCTGAAATTTCCGATGTATCTTCAAATAATGTTGGATCTTCTGACCGTGTAAATACTCCAAACTCAGAAGTATCAGTTGATAAAGCGAAATTAAACTCAGAAATTTTACAATTAGAAGAATTAGTTGTTAAATTTGGAGATAAATTAAGCGAAGAATTAAGAAAAGAAACTCAAACTTTACTTGCAGAAGCTAAAGGTGTATTTAATAATCCAAAAGCAACTCAAGCAGAAGTGGATGCAATTGTGAAACGTATTGAAGAATTAAAAGCTAAATTGTCAACAAGCGACAATAGCGGAGAAAGAACAGCTGATAATCAAACAACTGCTCAATCTTCAACAACAAAAGCTTCAACAGGTTCATCACAAAAAGAACTTCCTAATACAGGTACATCTACATTAGGAACAGTTCTTCCAGCAATTGCAGCTCTATTATCAGGAGTAGGCGTATTTGCAACAAAGAAAAAAGAAGATGAATAATCATTAGACAAGAGTTTATTGAAGTAAGAAAAGAGTTTGTAAATTTTTAAACTAAAAAATACAGCCTTAGATTACTACAAATATCTTGCACGAAAAAAGCTCTCCGTATCATGCGGAGAGCTTTTTCAATATATTTGCTTATTGGACGATAATGATTTTCTAGTGTACAATGTGAGAAGAAAAGGAGAAGAAAATAATGTTAGTATTATCCCTATTATTAATCACCATTACAGTTGCATCTTATTTTATTTTACAATTTTATTTTGGTACAAGAATTTATTTTTCAGAATCATTTTTTGTGACGATAAGAGAAGTCATGCTTCCTCTTTTATTTGTTAGCTATGAAATCTTTAGTCAGTTACTTTTAGGTAGATCCTTAATGCCTTGGATCATTGTATTTAGTAGTATAGCAGGAATGCTTTTGTTATTAGTGAAAAAGAAAAATCCAGAATTTTATATTCGCCAATTTGTCTATCAATTTTGTTCGATTGAATTTTTAATTTTAATCATTAGTCATTTGGTTTTATTTTGTCAATTTATTTATTTTTTGATTCTTAAGTAAAGATTTAAAGAGAAAAGAGCTCCCCGTATTGTATTTTTATATGATACGGAGGGCTTTTTTTAGTTTTTTGATTAAAAACAAGATTCAAAGTAGTACGAAAGCGAAAATTGAATTTATAAAAAATAGGGTGAAAATAAAATATTTTTTAAGTTTTTTGATAAAAAAGTGGTGAAAAGTGGGGGAGTGTGGTAAACTAGGGGTAATTATAAATGATAGGAGGAGTCTGCATGTTAATCGGTGAATACCAACACACAATAGATGCTAAGGGACGTATGATTGTTCCAGCAAAGTTTCGTGAAGATTTAGGATTCACTTTTGTTGTAACTCGTGGACTAGACGGCTGTTTATACGGCTATCCTCTTGATCAATGGCAATTGCTTCGTCAAAAGTTGAGTGAGTTACCTCAATCTAAAAAAGACGCTCGTGCATTTGCTCGTTTCTTCAATTCTGCTGCAAGTGAAGTAGAATTTGATAAACAAGGAAGAATTAATATCACACCAACATTAAGAGAACATGCAGGTTTAGTAAAAAACTGTCGTGTTATTGGTGTGAATGACCGAATTGAAATTTGGGATGAAGAACGTTGGAAAGCTTATATTGCTGAAACGGAAGAAAATTTTGAAGAATTAGCAGAACAAATGGCTGATTTTGGATTTTAGAAAGGATATTAATGAAAAATGTTTAAACATGTAACCGTATTGCTGCATGAAACAGTGGACAATCTTGAAGTAAAACCAGATGGTATTTATGTAGATTGTACATTAGGTGGAGCAGGACATAGTGAATATTTATTAAGTCAATTGACAACAGGTCATTTGTATTGTTTTGACCAAGATATGAATGCCATTGATAATGCTAAAATCCGTTTGGAAAAATTCATAAATGAAGATAAAGTAACATTTATTCATGCAAATTTTAGAATGATTCAGAAAAAATTAAACGAATTAGGAATAAAAAAAGTCGATGGGATTTTGTATGACTTAGGGGTATCTTCTCCTCAGTTGGATCAAATTGAGAGAGGATTCAGTTATCATCAAAATGCTATTTTAGACATGAGAATGGATCAAACAGCCCCATTAACCGCAAAAGAAATTATTAATGAATGGAGTTATGATGAGTTAGTTCGAATTTTCTATCGTTATGGAGAAGAAAAGTTCTCCAAACAAATTGCAAGAAACATTGAACGTATTCGTCAAGACCATGAAATTGAAACGACTGGAGAATTAGTGGATATTATTCGAGATAGTATTCCGGCTGCTGCAAGAAGAAAAGGTGGGCATCCTGCTAAAAGAATTTTCCAAGCGGTACGTATTGCCGTGAATGATGAATTAGCAGCAGTGGAAGATTCATTGGAACAGGCTTTTGATTTATTAGAAGTCGGTGGAAGAATCAGTGTGATTTCATTCCATTCATTAGAAGACCGTATTGTGAAGACGATGTTCAAACAACAAAGCACTGTTGAACAAGGACCTAAAAATTTACCAATTTTACCAGGTCAGTTAGAAAGTGCTGCTTTTAAATTGATTACAAGAAAACCAATTTTGCCAACAGAAGAAGAAATGCAAGAAAACTCACGATCACAAAGTGCGAAACTACGTGTGATTGAACGTGTAAAATAAGTAGTAAAGGAGGCGTTTTTTGATGGCATTAGCAAAAAAAATCGTAGATGTAAATTCAACGGCTACAGTAAAAAACGCTTATCCTAATACTTATTCCGATAAAGTAGTCACAGCTATTCCGCAGGAAAGAGTAAAAGTTAATTATGTACGTAATATGATTGTTGGTTTATTGATTATTTTTGCTTTAGCAACAATCACAATCATCAGTTCAATGGTTGTAACGAATAAAAATCGTCAATTACAAGACATTCAAACAAATACAACATTGATGCAAAGAAAAAATGATACGTTATTACAATCGGCACAAGAATTATCACAATATGACCGTGTGAATCGTATTGCTAAAGAACAGGGATTAAAGATGGGCGAAAATAACGTAAGGAATGTTGAACAATGAAAAAAAAACATTTTAAGGAATATATGGGAAATAGAAAGATTGCGATACATTGCTTGATGGCAATCGCATTCTTCCTATTTCTCATTTTTTCTATCAATTTCTATAAAATTATGGTGCTTGGTCAAAGTCATGGCGTCGATTTAAGGAAAGAAATAGATAAAAAACTAACGCATACAATATTATTAAAAGCAAAACGTGGAAATATTTATGATGCGAGTGGTAGTCCTATTGCGGTAGATGCAATGAATTTTTCTTTATATGCTGTATTGACGGATCAATGGGATAGAGAGAAAAATGATTACGTTCAGGATATTTCCCATACAGCTGCAGTTTTATCGAAGTATATCGACATGAAAGCTCCAGAAATTGAAAAAATCTTATCTCAAAAAAATGTTTCTCAAGTAGAATTTGGGAATGCGGGAAAAAATCTTTCCGTTGAAACAAAAGAAAAAATTGAAAAGGAAGAACTTCCTGGTATTAAATTTACGGAAAATCTTTCACGTTATTATCCAAATGGAATTTTCGCATCTCATTTAATTGGATATACAGATGTAGAAGAACAACAAGTTGATGGTAAACCAGTTGAACAATTGGTTGGTAAAATGGGGATTGAAGCATTGTATAATGCTACGCTAACAGGAAAACCAGGTGAACTTGTATCTCGATTAGATGGTAATGGATATGTTATTCCAGGAAGTGAAAAAATTACGGAGCAACCCAAAGATGGGAATGATTTGTATTTAACCTTAGATAAAAAAATGCAAACGTATTTAGAATCTTTAGTTTCGCAAGTTACTGAAAAGTATTTACCAAATCAATTAACAGCAATGTTAGTGGATCCAAAGACAGGTAATATAGTAGCTGCAACTCAGAGACCAACGTTTAATGGCACAACAAAAGAAGGTATTAGTACAATGTGGAATAATCTATTAATGGATGAAGCTTATGAACCAGGTTCTACTATGAAAGTATTAGCTCTTGCTGCTGCTATTAATGAAGGAGTTTTTGACCCTAATGAAAAGTATGAATCTGGTAAAATCCAGATTTTTAAAGATTTAGTTCGTGACTATAATAAAGTTGGTTGGGGGAGAATCACTTATTTAGAAGGTTTAGCTCACTCAAGTAACGTTGCTTTTGTTCATGTAGTTCAAAAAATCGGAGTAGAAAAATGGAAGCAATATTTAGACTTTTTTGGATTTGGTCAAAGTACGCAATCAGGATTTTTAAATGAAGCTACTGGATTGAATACATATAATTCTTATTTACAACAATTGTCGACTGGTTTTGGACAAGGGATTTCTGTAACAGCTTTTCAAATGGTACAAGCTTTTACAGCAATTGCGAATCAAGGTGAAATGAAAAAATTAAGAATTGTGGATCATGAGTTTAGACCAGCAACAAATACTACAGTGAATTTTTCTGAAAATTCTTTAGGTCAAGTGATTAAACCGGAAACAGCTAAAAAAACTCTAGAATATTTACGTCAAGCAACTACTATGAAAGATGGAACATCTAATGGGTTTGAAATTGAAGGTGAGGAAGTAGCTGCGAAAACAGGAACTGCAGAATTTGTAAATCCTGAAACAGGAACTTATTACTCGTATGGAAGTAATTATATTTATTCTGTAGTTGGATTTGCACCTGCAAGTAATCCAAAATATATTTTATATATTACATTGAAGCAACCTCAAAATAACCCTTATGGAGCTGGAGGTAATGCTTTAATTAAAGAGATTTTTAATCCGATGATGAAACGTGCGTTAGATTATAGTCGATTAACGCAATAAAAAAGGAGGAATTAAGCAATGTTAGCTACAGAATTAGCTCAATTAATTTATATCAAAAAGATTGAAGGTAATTTATCAGGTGTAACAATTGATTTTTTAGCACAAGATTCAAGAAAAGTTCGTCCTAATACATTATTTTTCTGTATTGATGGAGTTACAGTAGATGGGCATCGCTTTGCTGCTGCTGCGAAAGAAAAAGGTGCCGTTGCCTTTGTAGCTAGTAAATCTATCGAAGATCAAGTAGGGGATACTCCAGTAATTTATGTTAAAGATGTGACAAGAGTGATGGCGTTGTTGGCAAATCATTTTTATGGATATCCAACTCAATCATTACAAATGATTGGAGTTACAGGGACAAATGGTAAAACAACAGTAACTCATATGATAGATGCATTGTTGGAAAAGCCGAATAAACCAACTGCATTGATTGGTACAATTTATCGTAAAATTGGTCCCAAAATTATTCAGACTCATAATACAACTCCAGAAATTTTAACATTGCATGAAACTTTCCAAGAGTTGAAAGCAATAGGTGGAGAAACTTGTATGATGGAAGTTTCCTCTCATGCTTTGCAATTAGGTCGTATTTGGGGGTTAGATTATGATTGTGTTGTATTTACGAATTTAACACATGAACATTTAGACTTGCATAAAACAATGGAACAATATGCGCACGCTAAAAGTTTGTTGTTCTCGCAATTAGGGAATTATGTAGGAGAGAATCGTAAACCAAAAGTAGCCATTTTGAATGCCGATGATGCACAATTTCATATGTTTGAATATTCAACGCCTGTCCAAGTGATTAGTTATGGAATTACAGAGGAAGCTGACTTTAAAGCTGAAAATATTCGTACAGAAAATGGACATACTATTTTTGAATTGGTGATTCAACAAGAGGAATGTTACTTAGTTGATATGCCATTACTAGGAATATTCAATGTATACAATATGCTATCTGCGATTGCTGTAGCTTACGTTTATGGAGTTCCCATGAAAGAAATTTTGAAAAAAGTGAAAGCTTTCCAAGGGGTAGCTGGACGTATGCAATCCATTGATAAAGGACAAGATTTTCAAGTGATTGTAGACTTTGCTCATACTGCAGATGGATTAGAAAATGTATTAGATTCATTAGCACAAACTTCACATAGAAAAATTATTACAGTTCTGGGACATAGTGGAGGTAATCGTGATTCTAGTATGAGACCAGAATTAGGAAGAATAGCTTTAACAAAATCAGACCATGTTGTGTTTACGGCAGATAATCCACGAACAGAGCCGTTAGATAATATTTATCAAGGATTATTAAGTGCAGTAAATAAGGAATCTGTATCTTATGAATGTATTGATAAACGAGAAGAGGCCATTGAAAAGGCCCTTCAATTAGCCAATAAAAATGATATTGTTTTACTTGCGGGAAAAGGTGTGGAAGCCTATCAAATTATTGGTGAAGTAGAGTATCCTTATAATGAAATTGAAGTTGTAGAATCATTATTAAGGAATAGATAAAAAGGAGAAAATGATGACATTACAATTATTACTTGTATTAGGAGCAACATTACTAGCTACAGTATTTGCGGAACCTAAATTTATTCAATTTATGCGAATGAATCAGTTTGGACAAACAACTTTAGAAGACGGACCATCTTGGCATAAGGCCAAAAGCGGCACACCGACTATGGGAGGATTTATCTTCTTAATGATGATTGGAATTATCAGTTTAGTTCTTGGAGGATTATTCGGATATTTTAATTTCACATTACTAAGTGGCGTTATTGGCTTTGTATTTTTTGGTGGAATTGGATTTTTTGACGATTTTATCAAGGTGTTTAGAAAGCAAAATCAAGGGTTGAAAAGCCATCAAAAATTTGTTTTACAAATATTAGGCTCAGCGGTTTTTGTAGCTTTATTTTGTGGACGTAACCCATTAATTTATATTCCATTTGTGGGTGAAGTACATAGCTTAGTATTATTTGCCATTTTTACAATTATTTGGATTACAGGGTTTTCAAATGCAGTGAATTTAACGGATGGGTTAGATGGACTAGCTACTTCAACTTCCATTGTTGCTTATGCAACGTATGCATTTTTAGCGATTCAAACGAAGCAAGCAGAAATTGCATTGTTCTGTTTTAGTGTTGTAGGTGGATTGATTGGATTTTTAATTTTCAACTGGAAACCTGCTAAAATTTTTATGGGCGATGTTGGTTCTTTAGCATTAGGCGCTGGTTTAGCCATTGTTTCTTTAATGCTTCATCATGAATGGAGTTTACTAGGAATTGGAATTGTATTTGTATTAGAAACAGCGAGTGTAATTATTCAAGTAACCTCATTCAAATTAACTGGAAAACGAGTATTTAAGATGAGTCCTATTCATCACCACTTTGAAATGTGCGGATGGAAAGAAGTAAAAATCGTTTTAGTCTTCAGTTTAGTTGGACTTATCGGCACGCTTATTACATTGATATTGATTTAGAAAAGCTTTTTAGCTTTTCATACATATTTTCCGGCAGTAGTTACTGCCATATACATATTGAATTTATTCTAGGGGGCATATTAGGTGCTAAATAAAAACGTTTTTGAACATAAAAGAGTATTAGTCATTGGATTAGCAAAAAGTGGAGTGGCAGTTGCCAAATTATTATTACATCAAGGAGCTATGGTTACGGTCAATGATCGTATTCCTTTAGAAGAAAATCCAGATGCTAAAAGTTTAATTGAAGAAGGAATTCGTGTTTTAGCGGGTTCTCATTCGGTTGATTTATTAGAAGAACATTTTGACTTTGTGGTGAAAAACCCGGGGATTCCATACCATAATTGTATGGTAGAAGCTGCCATGAAAAAAGGTGTTCCAGTTTATACAGAAGTTGAAATTGCGTATCAATTATTAGAAGGATTGATAATTGGAATTACTGGTTCGAATGGGAAAACAACAACGACAACATTAGCAAGCTTAATGTTGAAAGAATCTTTCCCTGAACGAAATGTATTTGCTGCGGGGAATATTGGAATCCCATTATCGCAATTAGCAGAACAATCTAAAAAAGAAGATATTTATGTTTCAGAATTAAGTAGTTTCCAATTGATGGGAATTGATCAATTTAAACCGAAAATTGCGTGTATTGTAAATATTTTTAGTGCGCATTTAGATTATCATGGAACTCGAGAAGAATATATTAAAGCAAAACTTCAATTAACAAAAAATCAAACGGAAGAAGATTATTTAGTCTATAATGCTGATTATCCAGAATTGATGACACTGATTGAAGGTCATACAAAAGCAACGTTAGTACCATTTAGTAGAAAAAAAGTTTTAGAATTTGGAGCTTGTGTTGAAGGAGATGACATTTTCTTCAATGGGGAAAAAGTAATACCCGTTTCAACGATTCAAGTTCCAGGAACGCAAAATGTTGAAAATGTACTGGCGGCTGTTGCGATTGCAAAATTAGCCGGAGCTACAAATGAAGGCATTCAAAAAGCTGTACAAAACTTCCATGGTGTAAAACACCGTACACAATTTGTTAAAGAAGTGAATAAGAGACGTTTTTATAATGATTCAAAAGCAACAAATATTATTGCTACTCAAACAGCCTTACGTAGCTTTACCAATCAATCGGTTATTTTAATAGCAGGTGGGTTAGATAGAGGAAATGGTTTTGATGAATTAGTTTCCGATTTAACATCTGTAACCGGCATTGTTTTATATGGAGAAACAAAAGAGAAGTTACAAGAAGCTGCAAAAGTAGCCGGAGTTCCTGTTATTGAACTCGTCAATACATTAGAAGAAGCAACTAAAAAAGCTTATGACATTAGTAAAGAAAACGATATTATTTTATTATCACCAGCTTGTGCAAGTTGGGATCAATTCAAAAACTTTGAAATTCGTGGAAATGAATTTATCCAAGTTGTAGAGAGTTTATAAGAAAGAGGAAATATTCATGAGAGTTGTCGTATCTGGTGGAGGTACAGGAGGTCATATTTATCCTGCACTTGCATTTATGAGATATTTAGAAACACAAGAAGATGTAGAATATTTATACATTGGAACTAAGCGTGGATTAGAGAGTAAAATTGTTCCACAAGCAGGTTATGCATTTGAATCGATTAAAATCGAAGGGTTAAAACGTTCGCTTTCGTTAGAAAATTTAAAAACAGCATACTATATGGTGACGAGTGTTATTCGAGCAAGAAAAATTTTAAAAGAATTTAAGCCAGATGTTGTCATTGGTACTGGAGGTTATGTTTGTGCGCCCGTATTATTTGCTGCAAGTTTATTAAAAATACCAACAATTATTCATGAACAAAATAGTGTTGCAGGAGTAACAAATAAATTTTTAGCAAAATGGGTCAATAAAATTGCTATTTGCTTTGATGCTGTAAAAAAAGATTTTGCTTCGTATAGTGATAAAGTTGTTTTAACAGGAAATCCTAGAGGACAAGAAGTTGTAGAAATTAAGAAAAATCCTGAATATTTAGCTTCAATAGGAGTACAGACCGACTTACCAATCGTAGTCATTTTCGGTGGAAGTCGTGGGTCTGAGCGAATGAATGAAGTGTTTGTTGAGGCTTTAGAAGGATTTGCGAATAAAAATTATCATGTCATAATGGTTACAGGAGAAGCGCATTATGACAAAATCAACAATCAGATTACAAATTCAGAAAAATCATTGCCAAATGTTTCTGTTTTTCCGTATATTAAAGATATGCCACAACTATTCCAAAATGTGGATTTAGTTGTTTGTCGTAGTGGCGCAACAACTTTAACAGAACTAACAGCATTAGGGTTAGCAAGTATTTTAATACCAAGTCCATATGTAACGAATAATCATCAAGAAGCTAATGCTCGTTCGTTAGTCGATCAAGGCGCAGCATCGATGATTTTAGAAAAAGAATTGAATGCTCAAACAATGTTAGCTGAAATTGATCATATTTTATTAGATTCTCATAAAAAAGAAGCAATGGCTGCTTCCGCTAAGAAAATGGGAATTACAGATGCAAGTGTAAGATTAACAAGCATGATTCATGAAATGATATAATCGGGAAAAGGAGGAGACTAATGAAATTTTTAAAAAAAACTTCAACTTCTTCACCTCCTCCAACTGAATTAAAAGAGGAGGTTCCAATAAAAATCCCTGTTTCAATCATGAAAAAAATCTTTTCTTTTGAACGATTAGAAATGAGAATTTTATGGTGGATTTTCCTTGCAAGTATGATTTGGGGATTGTATTTTATTTCTCCACTTTCAAAGCCTAAGGAAATTTATGTGTATGGAAATCGACAAGTGGCAGTAGAAACAATTCAAGAACAAGCAGGTATCAAAAAAGGAAAGAGTATCTGGGGAATCTTATCAGAACATGAGATTATTCGTAAAAGATTGATTAATAGAAATCCTAAAATTAAGGATGCTTCTGTTACTTTGTCAGGTTTAAATAGCATTCAAGTAACGATTTTAGAAAACCCTGCAATTGGTTATTATGTTGAAGATGGACAATACAAGGAGTTATTAGCAGATGCTCAATCGATTTCAGTAGAAGAATTAACGAATAAAGAAAATTATCCAGAATTAGTGAACTTCACAGAAGAATCGAGAAATCAATTGGCGAATCAATTGGAGAAAACGTCTCCAAGTGTGATTAATAATATTCATCAAATTCAATATGTAGATCCTGAAAAAAAACCTCTAAAACTTCATTTGAAAATGAAAGATGGTATGAAAGTGATTGGAACATTAAAAGATATAGGTGAGAAGTTAAATTATTATCCAAGTATTTTAAAACAATTACCTAAAAAATCAGGAACGATTGATATGGAAGTTGGAATTTTTTATACACCTGACGTGAATGCCCAATAAATTGAAAAAAATTATTAAGAAAATATACAAATGTTTTCTTAAGAGTAAAGAAATATGTTAAAATAAATCAGTATAGTTATTTATGAAAGATAAAATGAAAAAATAATAGGAGGTTTCAATAAACGTGAAAAATCAAGGAATTTATGTGAGTTTAGATATTGGAACCACTTCAATTAAAGTTGTTGTTGCTGAGTATATTCGCGGACAATTAAACATTATTGGAGTCGGCAATGAAAAATCTCAGGGACTTAGTCGGGGAGTAATTGTAGATATTGACGAAACTGTTGAATCTATTAAAAAAGCCGTTAAACAAGCAGAGCAAAAATCAAATATTCAAATTAAAGATGTTATCGTAGGCATCCCAAGTAATCAAATTTCTATTGAACCATGTCATGGAATGATTGCTGTTTCAAGTGAAAATCGTGAAATCACAGACATCGATGTTCATAATGTCATTTCAGCAGCAAAAGTACGTTCCGTTGCACCTGAAAGAGAAATTATTTCTGTCATTCCAGAAGAATTTATTGTGGATGGATTCGATGGAATTAAAGATCCTCGCGGAATGATTGGAGTTCGTTTAGAATTATATGCAAGTATGATTACTGGTCCAAAAACAATTGTTCATAATATTAAACGTTGTATTGATAAAGCGGGATTAAATATTGAGGAAATGGTAATTCAACCTCTTGCCATTAGTCAAGTGGCAATGTCTGCTGGTGAACGTGAATTTGGTACCATCTTAATTGATATGGGTGGTGGCCAAACAAGTGCATCAGTAATGCATGATCACCAATTAAAATTCTCTTTTGTAGATCAAGAAGGTGGAGATTTTGTAACAAAAGATATCTCTGTTATTTTGAATGCAAGTTTTGAAAATGCAGAACGTATCAAACGTGAATATGGATATGCGATTTCTACTGAGACTTCGGAAGATGAATTTTTCCCAGTTGAGACGATTGGTAAGAAAGATCCTGTTAAAGTAGATGAACATTATTTATCAGAAATTATTGAAGCAAGAGAAGTGCAAATTTTTGAAAATATTAAACGAGCTCTTGAACACGTGGATGCATTAAGTTTACCAGGAGGAATTGTTTTAACGGGTGGAGCATCTTCTATGGCAGGTGTACTTGAATTAGCTCAAGAAATCTTTGGGGTAAATGTGAAAACTTATATTCCTGAACAAATGGGAATGAGAAATCCAATTTATGCAACGAGTATGGGATTAATTCAATATGCTGCATCATTAGATGATGTGCATCGTATTGCCCAAAAAGGTAAATTAACAACTGAAAAGAGAGTAACACCTCTAACGAACTCTAGCCGTCCAGTTGTAGAACCAACTTCTCAACCAGTTGAACAACCAAAAATTGAAGTGGAAGTAGCAAAAGAAACTGAATCAGAAAATTTTGGAGATAAAGTGAAAAACTTCTTCAAAATGTTCATTGACTAGTCATAATCTAAGGAGGAAAAAGAATGGAATTCGAATTTGATACAAATATACAAGGCGCTGTTATTAAAGTGATTGGTGTTGGTGGAGCAGGAAATAATGCTGTAAACCGTATGATTGCTGAAGGTGTACAAGGCGTTGAATTTATTGTTGCAAATACAGATACTCAAGCTTTAGCAAATTCTAAAGCAGAAACTAAAATTCAATTAGGACCTAAATTAACAAAAGGTTTAGGAGCAGGTTCATTACCTGACATCGGTTTGAAAGCTGCAGAAGAAAGTGAAGAACGTATTCGTGAAGCTTTATCAGGAGCAGATTTAATCTTCGTTACAGCTGGTATGGGTGGCGGAACTGGTACTGGTGCAGCACCAATCGTAGCTCGTATTGCAAAAGATTTAGGAGCATTAACTGTTGGGGTTGTCACTCGTCCATTTAGCTTTGAAGGACCAAAACGTGGTCGTTATGCAGCAGAAGGTGTTGCTCAAATGAAAGCAAATGTAGATACATTAGTAACGATTTCAAATAATCGTTTATTAGAAATTGTTGATAAAAAAACTCCAATGTTAGAAGCATTCCGTGAAGCCGACAATGTATTACGTCAAGGGGTACAAGGTATTTCTGACTTAATTATTGCACCTGGCTACGTAAACTTAGACTTTGCTGATGTAAAAACTGTGATGAAAGATCAAGGTTCTGCATTAATGGGAATTGGGGTTGCTAGTGGTGAAAATCGTACTGCTGAAGCAACGAAAAAAGCTATCTCTTCTCCATTATTAGAAGTTTCAATTGATGGAGCAGAACAAATCTTATTAAACATCACAGGTGGATCTGATTTAACATTATTCGAAGCGCAAGATGCTTCTGATATCGTAGCAGCAGCTGCAACAAACGATGTTAATATTATCTTTGGTACATCTATTAATGAAAATCTTGGAGATGAAGTGATTGTAACAGTTATCGCTACTGGAATTGATGAAGAACATAAATCTTCTAAAAAAACAGCAGTACGCACTAGCCGTTCAACATTAACGCCAACTACACCTACTTCAACAAAAGAAATTGGAAATAACCCACAAACATTCCAAGAAAAACAAGTAACAACAAAGAAAAAAACAGTAGTTGAAGAAAAACAACCTGAAAAAGATATTTTTGGAGATTGGGATATCCGTCGTGAAGCAACTGTTCGTGACACAACAACGGAAACAGATTCTCCATTTTCACAAAAGAGTTTCGTAGAAGCTCCAGTGGAAACAAAATATGAATCAGACGACACATTAGATACACCACCATTCTTCAGAAGAAGAAATAGAAACTAATATGATGATTAAACGTAATGCAGAACAAATTTTGGCTCGCATTCATCAATCATGCGATAAAGTTTCAAGAGACATACAAGATGTATGTCCTATCATAGTAACTAAAAATCGTACGCATGAAGAAATCCAAGAAGTTTATTCTCTTGGATTTCGGCATTTTGCGGAGAATCGTGTTGAAAAGCTATTAGAGCGTCAAGAAGCATTTCCACAAGAGGATATTGTTTGGCATTTGATTGGACCATTACAAAAAAGAAAAGTGAAACAAATTGTCAATCGAATTCAATATTTTCATGCTATTGATCGATTATCCATTATGGAAGAGATTGAAAAAAGATTAGAATCCCCTTTGAAATGTTTTCTGGAAGTTAATGTTTCTGGGGAAGAATCGAAACATGGTTTTACTACAGAAGAAGTTGTTGAAGCTTTTGAAGTCGCAAAACAATATGCTAACATTGACATTATTGGATTAATGACAATGGCACCATTCGATGCGAGTGAAGAAAAAATACGTCAGTATTTTCATGAGTTAAAAGAAATTACTGAAAATATTGACAGTGAGAAGCCATTACAGTTAAGCATGGGGATGAGCCAAGATTATCCGATTGCGATTGAAGAAGGCGCCCATTTTATAAGAATAGGAACCGCTTGGTTTGAAGAGGAGGAGTAGTATGGGATTTTGGAATAGCGTTAAAACATTTTTAGATCCAGATGATGGATATGAGGAAATAGATGAAGAAATGTATGAAGAAGAACTTCAGTCAAATGTTCAAGATTACGAAGAACTCCTTCCAATGTCGTATCTTTTCAACAAGCACAACAACATAAAAAGGTGTCAAAAGTTTTTGTGATGGAACCAACGGTTTATACAGAAGCAGAACGTGTGGCTGATGCTTTGTTAAAAGGAGAAGCAGTTATTATTAACTTTAGAAAAATGGAAGTTTCGGATGCAAAAAGAGTGATTGACTTTGTCGTAGGAGTTACTTATGCCATTAATGGAGATGTTCAGCAAATTCGGGAAGATATTTATATTTGTTCTCCACCAAATTTCCAAGTACAGGGGTCCTTTGTAGAGGATGAATATTCTTCTTATTAATGGGAAAAAATTAAAAATTTAAGGAGAAAGATATGATTTTATTTCAATTAATCCGTTTATTATTACGGGCAATTGATCTTTATACCATGTTAATTAGTGTTTATATTATATTAACATGGTTTCCTCAAGCACATCATACAAAATTAGCTAGATGGTTACAAGCAATTTGTGAACCATATTTATCTTATTTTGACCGTTTTAGAATAGGAATGTTTGGGTTTTCAGCTGTTTTTGGAATAATATTTTTAGAGTTTTTAAAACTAGGAATTATTCAAATTGTTAAATTTATATTTTAATAGGGGATAGTCATGGATACTTCTATATTTCAACATTTTAGAAAAGAAGAACAGGATTTTATTCGGAAGGTAGAATCTTGGGTCGTTTCTAGTCAAGAACAATATGCACCTATATTGACACCATTTTTAGATCCAAGACAACAGTTTATTGTTGAGGCAATTGTAGGACAATATGATGATATAACATTTCAATTTGAAGGTGGCTATAATGCTGCAGAGAGAAAAAGAGGTATGATTTATCCAGATTTTTATACACCGACAACGGATGAATTTGATCTTGTATTAATAGAAATTCATTATCCGATGAAGTTTTCTTCGATAAGTCATGGACAAATTCTCGGTTCTTTGGTAGGCTTAGGGATAGATCGTGACCAATTAGGAGATATTATATCGAATGGAGAAAGATGGCAATTATTAGTAAGCAAACAAATGCTGTCTTATTTAAAACATAATTTTCAGAAAGTAGGAAAAATTAGTATTCGTATTGAAGAAAGAGATTATCCTGATTTAATTATTCCTATTGATCATTGGTCCTATACAACCGCAATTGTATCCTCATTGAGATTAGATACATTAATTGCATCTATTTTCCATATTTCTCGACAACGTTCAAAAGAATTAGTGGAAGGAAATAAAGTTAAGGTGAATTGGGCAGAAGAAATTCGTCCAGATTTTATGATTGAAATACTTGATATTATTTCCATAAGAGGGTATGGTAGAATACAGATAAAAAATATTGAGGGACGGACAAAAAAGGATAAAATAAAACTTGAAATAGGTCTGCTCGAGAAAAATAAATAAGAGGAGTTGGAAAAATGTTAACGCCAATCGAAATTCACAACAAGGAATTTCCTACAAAATTCAAAGGATATGATCCAGAAGAAGTAAATGATTACTTAGATGAAGTCATTCGTACAGTTGAACAATTAATTCGTGAAAATAAAGATTTAGAAAAACGTGTAAAATTTAATGAAGAAAAAGTTTCATACTTTAATTCTATTCAAGAAACATTAAATAAATCAATCATTGTAGCTCAAGAAGCCGCTGATCGTTTGAAAGAAAATGCTCGTAAAGATGCAGAAATTATTATTTTCGAAGCTGAAAAAGAAGCAGAGAGACTATTAAAAGAAGCTGCTGAAAAAGCAACTGAAATTAATCGTGAAACAGATGTATTGAAGAAAGAAACACGTATGTTCCGTCAAAGATTACAAATTATGGTGGAATCTCAATTAGAAATGATTAAAAATGAAGAATGGGACTTATTATTAAATAGCCATTCTAAAATTGAAGTATCTGCACCATCTATTGAATCAATTATAGCAAGTCGTGCAAAGAAAAATGAACAATTAATAACACCAGAAGTAACGCATACGTTTACTCCAAGTGTGGAAGAAAGTAATCCAAATATACAAGAAATCGTACTTCCAACAGATGAAGTGATTACAGTTGGTGGATTTGAATAATCAAAAAACGTGATACTAACGAGGTATCACGTTTTTTTTATTTGTTTTTTCGGCTCATCGACAAATTCTGTTGGTGAATCAAAGGTAACACCAAATTAAGTCTTTA
>ERZ773211.146-NODE-146-length-16501-cov-3.08665_pt1 | contig 16501 bp, 14 predicted proteins | sample MGYA00511914_ERZ773211 | MGnify/ENA primary metagenome ERZ773211 (study PRJEB29015, sample SAMEA2738163) | human oral metagenome | biome: human oral; feature: human-associated habitat; material: saliva | place: China | collected 2242 ...
TAGAAAATATACATAGTATGAAAAGATTTTATACGCAAGTTTTAGGAATGACCATTTTACAAGATTTTGAAACGGAAATTTTATTAGGATTACCTCAAGGAAGTATTCCAATGATTCGTCTAATGACAGCTGAAAATTCTGGAACTCGTAAGACTAATTTAACGTATTATTTGGGTTTTGAAATTCCTAAGAAACAGTTATTAGGAGATTTAATTAATCATTTTTTATTAGAAGAACAAATGATTATGGCAACTTGTGATGATGGATACAGTGAAGGATTTTATATTATGGATCCGGAACAAAATCGGTTGAAATTTTATTGTGTTAAAAAAGACTTGTTATTAGAAGATGTGAATCATGAAATGCAATATTTAGAAGGAAATGAAGTTACAATGCCTATTCAAGAATTTCTTCAATTAGGAGATACAGGAGTTCATGGATTACCTGCTAAAACACGTTTGAATCAAGTCCATTATATTGTGGAAGATATTCAAAAGACTTCTGATTTTTTAACAAATATTTTTCAGTTTAAAACAACTTATGATTATGTTGCAGAACGAATTAATTTTCAATTTAATGATCATTATTATTCGATTGCCATTAATGAATGGCAAGTAATTGATTCGAATCATACAATGTATGGTGTTAGAGAAATTATGTTCTTTGTCCCTGAAATTAAAGTGTTGGAATCAATTGTAGAACGTTTAGAAGAAATGGAATGGCCTTATTTGTATCAAGATTCTGAATTAAAAGTGTTAACACCTGATCATATTCGTTTTCACTTTAAAGTGGGGGAACGTCTATGAGTTTATTGAATCCTGCAATGTATCGAAAATATCGTAAAAATCCTAAAGTTCGTCATTTAGTGAGTATACTAGCCATTTTAGTATCTGGGTTTTTACAAGCATTTACATTAAAGGTTTTTATTCAACCTTCCAATTTATTATCGAGTGGCTTTTTAGGGGTTTCTATTTTAATTCATCAAATCGGGGAATTAGTTGGAATGGATTATCAATTTCACTAATGATGCTAGCATTAAATATTCCAGTTGCGATTATTTGTTATCGAGGAATTAGTCCTAGATTTACATTTTATTCCATTTTACAAGTTTTTTGTGGAAGTTTTTTCATTCGAGTATTAAACTTTGAACCTATTTTTGATGATGTTTTATTAAATGTTATTTTTGGAGGCGTGTTAAACGGAATTTATATTTCTATTGCACTAAAAGGGAATGCCTCTACAGGTGGAATGGATTTTATTGCCTTATTCTTTTCTAATCGAAATGGAAAAACAATTTGGCAAGAAGTATTTTTCTTTAATACCTTATTATTATTAATATTTGGTGCTATTTTTTGGTTGGAAATATGCAGGATACTCAATTTTATTCCAATATATTTCAACAAAAGTGATTAGTAATTTCCATCAACGATACCATCGTGTCACTTTACAAATTACAACCCGTTATGGCGAAGAAGTGATGCAAGCTTATTTAAAAAATATTCGTCATGGTATTTCGTGTGTAGAAGCCATCGGTGGATTTAGTCATGAAAAGATGTATTTATTACATACCGTGTTGTCTTCTTATGAATTGATTGATGCAATTTCTGTTTTAAAAGAAGCAGATCCTCGTGTTATTATTAATCAATTTGCAACAGAAAATTTTTATGGGAGATTCCATCGAGATCCAGAGTAAGAGAAAGGAGAAGTCTTTATGAAAAAATATATTAATCAAGAAACACTTATATCAATACTAATGGTTACCATTGGTTCTTTTATTTTTTCGTTTACGATTAATGCAGTGGTGATTCCGAATCAGTTCGGAAGTGGTGGTGTAACGGGTATTACTTTGTTACTATATTATATATTTGGTATTAATCCGGGGACTTCTAACTTAGTTATTAATATTGTTTTACTATTAATAGGCTATCAATTTTTAGAGAGAAGAACGATGTTTTATACCATCTATGCTGTTATTTTGATGTCGGTATTTTTAGATATCACAAGAGGATCGTATCAATTTGTTCCACATAATACATTATTAGCGGCTATTGGTGGTGGAGTTGTATCTGGTGCAGCATTAGGTGTTGTGATGCTAGGAAATGGTACTACTGCTGGTACTGATATTATTGCAATGATGTTAAAAAAATATTTAGGATGGAATGTATCTGTTTCATTATTACTATTAGATATTTTTGTTGTCAGTCCATTATCTATTATTTCAGATTTAGAAAAGGTAGTCATTACGTTAATTTATTTATTTACAGCAAGTAGAATGATTAACCTTGTATTGGAAGGATTTAACTCTAAGAAATCATTTATGATTATCTCTAAGAAATATGAAGAAATTGGTGCTCAAATTCAAGAAAAAATTGGTCGTGGTACAACGATTTTAGATGGGCATGGTTTTTATTCTCGTGAAGAAAGAAAAGTATTATTCGTAGCCGTTAACCGTCTTCAAGTGATGACATTACAAAGAATTATTCACGATGTAGATCCTGAAGCATTTACAATTATTACTGAAGTAACACATGTTATTGGTGAAGGGTTTACGTATCAACCAAAATCATAAATTTAAAATACACTTCCATTTAGGAGGTGTATTTTTTTGAAAATAAGCTTGACTATAACCTTACGTCATAGCGTATATTGTGATTGTTAGGAGGAATGAGGATGTATTTAATTAAACAAGTAAGTGAAATAAGTGGTGTATCGGTGCGCACTTTACATCATTATGACAGTATTGGATTACTTTCCCCAAAAAAAGACGAAAATGGTTATCGCCATTATAGTGAAGAAGATTTAACCTATCTTCAAACCATTTTATACTATAAATATTTAGGATTTTCTCTAAAAGAAATCGAGTCGCTTTTACAACAAAATGAAGAAACCCTTATACAACACTTACAAAAACAATTAATCTTAATGAAAAAAGAGAAGGAAAAACTTCTAACATTAATCGACACATTAGAAAAGACAATTATGTCTACAGAAAGGAAAATAGGGATGAAAATAGAAGATAAATTCAAAGGATTTAGTGTTTCAGATAATGAAAATTATAAAAATGAAGCAATTGAAAAATATGGTGAAGAAGTTATTAAAGAAGCTGAGGAAAAGCAAAATGGAAAAGAAGATATTGTAGCTGAAGGATTTAATCGAATTTTCTTTGCTTATGCATCTAATATTGAAAAAGGAATTCCAGCAACAGATTCAGTAAATGTAACTCTAGCTAAAGAATTGCATGAACATATGTGTCAGTATGCATTTGATTGTACAATTGATGTTTTTTCAAGTATAGGCTTTGGATATGCTAAAAATGAAGAGTTTAGAACGAACTTAGATAAATATGGAAAAGGTGTTGGGCAATATGCATGTGATGCCATTCAGCAATATGTAGCGCAAGTGAAAGGATATTAGAAAAAGAAAACTGGAGCCGTTATTGAAGTGAGCCCGAAAAGTTAGACTTTTTGGGGGTCACTTCAGTTATTGACTCCAGTTTTTTAGGTTAAATAGATTGGGTAGGTCATTAATTTAGCTTCTAAATCAACTATTTCAAAGGAAGTTACTTCACCATCTGTTTGCATGAGAATGGGCTGTTTAATTTTGATACAGGCTTTAGTAGCAGTCTGTTTCAATAAGTGATTCGGAAATCGTTCAAAATGTTGCTTATTCCATAAAATAAATGGGAAAGCTTTAAGAATGACTTTAGTTGTAACGTCTCTAGCTACGACAACTTCAAAATGATGCGAATTTTGTTTTGCAGTAGGTACAAATTGAATTCCTCCACCAAAATAAGAGTGATTGAATAGTCCGACTAATAAATTTTTATCAGCAATTTGAACAGGTTCATCATTGATTTGAATCGAAGCTTGAAATTTTTGATGCCTTTTAAAGGCATCTATTATAGGTGTTAAATAGGATAATTTATTTAAACCAAATCGTTTTTTCTGAGATTTTGTTTGGAAAGTATTAAGTTGGCAAATAGCAGCGTCAATTCCAAACCCAAGGGAATTAATCGCAATTCCTTTTTTGTGACTCATTTTTTCATGATATGAAATTATTTCAAGATTTTTAATTGTTTCATTTTGAAGATGTTTTATAAATGTCGGAATATCATGTGTTAATTTCATTTCTCTTGCAAAATCATTTCCTGTGCCTGCGGGTAAGTAAGCTACAGGAATTTCTTGGTTGAATTGAATAAGAGCAGAAATAGCTTCATTCAACGTACCATCTCCACCAATAATGATAATTTTCTGTTCTGAAGATAAGTTTTGAATGATACGAGGGATCATTTCAATCATTTCTCCAGCATATTGTGTTAAATAAGTTGAAAATATAATGTTGTTTTTTAGGCAATAATTGACTAAACAGTCGAATTGTTTTTTTCCTTTTCCTCCACCAGAAAATGGGTTTGCGATAATAATTAAATGCATAGTAATCTCCTTTAATGTACAATGTATTATAACAAATCATGTTGATTTTTTAAATGGTGAAGTGTTAAGATTGGTTTTAGAATAAGATTGAGGTGATGGGGATGACTAATAATTTTTCAGATGTAATTTTTAATCCAATATGGAAGACACTATCAAATGAAATGAAAGAAGTAGTCATACAAAATATTTTAAGACAGTTTGTAAATCCAATACTAGAAGTGACAAAAGTTACGCCAGTTAGTTATCATTTTGGGGGCTTTAAAACAGATACTTTTGAAGTAGAAATAGACGGTAGAGAATATATATTTGTACCAGGGCAGAAAAAATGTATTTTGGGATGGGATAGTGGATTAGTAGGATTATCAGGTCTTGATTGTAGTGAAGAACGTCAAGAATTAAGATATGCTTTAAAACGTTATTGTAATCAACAATTGACAAGTTCACTTTTAACAGAAGAAGGATTTTTGGATCAAGATTTTTCTCATGTTCGTTTAACAACTGAATATATTGATGAAAAAATTAATGCTTCAACTTCGCCACTTCGAGAAGTAACTATTCCAGCTTTATTAGTAGAAAAGAGACCTCAATTTGTTGGATTGAAATACATTGGTCAATATCATGTGATTTCAGGTCAATTAACTTCTATGGATAATCCCACTGATGAACTTCTTGAGATGATTCAATCGTTGTTAATGCCTGAGGGGCTTGATTATCATTTTTTAAGAGACTATCCTACTGCAGTGAGAAAATCTCCTTTATTCATACAGCAAAATCAAATTAATCCTGATGTGTTCGATTGTTATGTAGATGATGCGGTTTCTTATTCTGAACTGAAAAGAGAAGTGGAGCGTCATAGGTTAAGTTTATTAAGTGAAGATGAATGGGAGTATTGTTGTGGAGCAGGTTGTCGTCGTTTATTCAAATGGGGCAATCAGTTAAAGCGTCAGTTGTTCCAGAAAAATATTTCTCCTTTATGGAAAGAGAATATGTTTGGTTTAACGATTGCAAATGCTGAATTTGGTCCGGAAATTATTGATGATGCTTCTTTTACGAAAGGTGGTTGGTTAGAGGAGACTCACAAGGCACCGATTATTAATTTATTGCCATTGTCTTCATATCATCGTGGTGAGGGGATTGAGGATAAGGAGAAGGATTTAATACCAGGATATTACTGTGTAAGAAGAGTAATGCGTATCGATTCAAATAGATAGACTTTTTGAATAGAAATTTTATAGTAGCTAGGACGCAAGCAAACCTGACGGTTTCATTGCTAAAATTCGAGCCTTGGTCTCGAATTTTCCTATAACATAAGCCATTTTTGGCTTATGTTATTTCAGCTACTATGAATTTTCTATTCTTTTTTGTCAAAAAGTCAAAAAAAGTCAAAGAAAATGTTTGACCTTTATTGACTAATGATGTATACTATAAACATCAAAGAAATTTGATAAAGAAATGGAAGAAAAAGAATGGGGGAAGCAAGATGAATATTGAAAAAATGACAACGATGATGCAACAATCACTTGCTCAGGCACAAGAAATTGCGCAAAATAGAAAACATCCAGAAATCGATGTCTCACATTTGTGGAAAGTTTTTTTAACTCCAAATCATTTTGTGAGAAATCTATATGAAGATGTCCATGTTCCAATTTCAGAATTAGAAAAATTTGTGGATGAAAAAATTGATCAATTACCAATAGTAGAAGGAAGCCAAGTCCAATATGGTCAAAGCTTAAGTCAATCTTTATACCAAATACTAACGAAAGCTGATGAAATTAGACAACAATTTCAAGATGAATATTTAGCAACTGAAGTGATTGTACTAGCTTTAATGGAAACGAATCATCCAATTAAAGAATTTTTAGTGAAACATCAAGTAACAAAACAAGTATTACAAGAAAGAATCGAAAAATTGAGAGGAGGAAGTCGTGTGACTAGTCAAAATCAAGAAAATCAATATGAAGCATTAAAACAATATGCACAAAATTTAAATGAAGCAGTAAAATCTGGAAAACAAGATCCAGTTATTGGACGTGATGAAGAAATTCGTGATGTCATTCGTATTTTATCTAGAAAAACAAAAAATAATCCTGTATTAATTGGGGAACCTGGGGTAGGTAAAACAGCTATCGTAGAAGGTCTTGCACAAAGAATTGTGCGTAAAGATGTTCCTGAAAATTTAAAAGATAAAGTAATTTACTCATTAGATATGGGTGCTTTAATTGCGGGGGCAAAATTCCGTGGTGAATTTGAAGAACGTCTAAAAGCAGTTTTATCAGAAGTAACAAAATCAGAAGGGCAAATCATTTTATTTATTGATGAGATTCATACAATTGTTGGAGCTGGTAAAACAGAAGGTTCAATGGATGCCGGGAACTTATTAAAACCAATGTTAGCTCGTGGAGAATTACACTGTATTGGAGCAACAACATTAGATGAATATCGAGAAAATATGGAAAAAGATAAAGCTTTAGAAAGACGTTTCCAAAAAGTATTAGTTCATGAACCAACGGTAGAAGATACCATTTCTATTTTACGTGGATTAAAAGAACGTTTTGCTTTAGTAGCGGCAGCAACTTTATCAAATCGTTATATTACAGATCGATATTTACCAGATAAAGCGATAGATTTAGTCGATGAGGCATGTGCTACGATACGTGTAGAAATGAATTCAATGCCAACACAATTAGATGCTGTCATTCGTCGTTTAATGCAGTTAGAAATTGAAGAACAAGCATTAAAAATGGAAAAAGATGAAGCAAGTAAAAAACGCTTATCGATTCTTCAAGAAGAATTAGCAACATTACGTGAAGAAGCAAATAGTTTGAAAATGAAATGGGAAATCGAAAAAGAAGAAGTGAATAAAATTCGTGATAAACGTGAGGAAATTGATCGTTTAAAACATGAATTAGAAGAAGCTGAAGCTGAATATAATTTAGAAAAAGCTGCTGAACTTCGTCATGGTCGTATTCCTAAATTAGAAAAAGAAATTCAAGAATTAGAAGCTCAAGCAAAACTTCATGCTCAAGAAGATAATCGATTAGTGCAAGAAGCTGTAACAGATGAAGAAATCGCTCGTGTTGTTGGTAGATTAACAGGTATTCCAGTAACTAAATTAGTAGAAGGAGAAAGAGAAAAACTTCTTCAATTAGAAGATACTTTACATGAACGTGTGATTGGGCAAGATGAAGCTGTTCAAAAAGTGGCAGATGCAGTCTTACGTTCTCGTGCAGGATTACAAAATCCAAATAGACCAATTGGTAGCTTCTTATTCTTAGGACCAACTGGTGTTGGTAAAACAGAATTAGCGAAAACATTGGCAGAAAATTTATTTGATAGTCAAGACCATATGGTCAGAATTGATATGAGTGAATATATGGAGAAATTCTCTGTGAGTCGTTTAGTTGGAGCACCTCCAGGATATGTTGGTTATGAAGAAGGCGGTCAATTAACAGAAGCAGTTCGTCGTAATCCATATACGATTGTTTTATTAGATGAAATTGAAAAAGCACATCCAGATGTCTTCAATATTTTATTACAAGTATTAGATGATGGTCGTCTAACAGATTCTAAAGGTAGAGTTGTTGACTTTAAAAATACGGTCTTTATTATGACAAGTAATATCGGTTCTCAATTCTTATTAGAAATTGAAGGGGAGACAATTGATGCTGAAACGAGACAAGCAGTGGAAAGTGTCTTGAAGGGTACATTTAAACCTGAATTTTTAAACCGTATTGATGAAACAATTTTCTTTACACCATTATCTAGAACTCATATTCATGGCATCATTAATAAGATGTTGAAAGATTTGAATCTTCGTTTACAAGAGCAAGAGATTCAATTAGAGTTCACTGATGAATTGAAAGATTGGATTTCTGAAAATGCTTATAATCCAGTTTATGGTGCTAGACCAATTGCTCGTTATATTCAACGTGAAATTGAAACACCATTAGCAAAAGAATTAATTCGTTCAAGTATTTTACCAGGAAATACTGTACAATGTGATGTAGTAGCAGATCACGTTACGTTTCATGTAGTTGAAGAATAATTAGGAAACAAATTTAAAAGAATAAATACAAAAAGAAAACTTTTCAATGTAGTAGTACTATAAGTCACATGACTGTGGCTTATAGTACAGGAAAATTTGAGACCTAGGCTCAAATTTTAGCCATGAGATTCGCTTTGCGAAGCTGCTGGCGTCCTTACTACTTGAAAAGTTTTTCTTTTTTTATTTACTCACTAACCGATTTACGTTTACGTACACCCCAGAATTGGAAGTAGTCGGTACGAATTGCACCATTGTATAGTTTACGTTTCTTAGTGGCTTGTTTTCCGTAATGCTCTTCAAAACTTAAATCACTCGTTAAAATATACTTACTCCAAGTTTCTAATGGTTCATATGTTTGTCCCATTTGACGGTAAATATTTTGAGCTTGTTCTTCAGATAATAAACGATCGCCATATGGTGGATTTGCGACTAACACACCATTTTCTTTCTTCGTACGGAAGTCTTTTAATTGCATTTGCTTAAATTCAATATGCTCGCTAACGCCAGCTTTAATTGCATTTTGTTTTGCAATTTCAATCATAGAACCATCAATATCAGCTCCAAGAATGTCTAATGTTATATCGGTACGAATTTCTTTTCTTGCTTCTTGACGAACAGTGTCAAATGCTTTTGGATCAAAGAATGTCCATTTTTCAGCTGCAAATGAACGATTTAATCCTGGTGCAATGTTTAATCCAATTAAAGCAGCTTCGATTGGAATGGTACCTGAACCACAACATGGATCGTAAAATGGTTTATCCGGGAACCAATTCGTTAACATGACAAGAGCAGCAGCCATATTTTCTTTTAATGGTGCGCCACCTTTTTCAGTACGGTAGCCACGTTTAAATAAACTTGTTCCACTTGTATCGATCGTTAATGTGACAACATCTTTAAGGATAGATACTTCGATAGGATAGAGTGCTCCTGTTTCTGGTAAATGTGTTCTACGTGCATATGCTGCACTTAAACGATTAACAATTGCTTTTTTTACAATAGATTGGCAGTTTGGAACACTATGTAAAGTTGATTTAACAGATTTTCCTGATACGGGAAATTCTGCATCAACTGGTAAAATTTGTTCCCAAGGGAGTGCTTTTGTTTGTTCAAATAAAGAATCAAAAGTTTTAGCGGTAAATTGACCAAAAACAATTTTAATACGATCTGCGGTACGTAAATAAATATTGGTTTTCGCAATATCGTAATCATTTCCAGTAAAATAAGCTTTTCCATTTTCAACTTGGCAATCATAGCCAAGAGTTCTTAATTCTTTTCCAACAAGTGCTTCAATGCCAGCTGCAGCAGTGGCGACTAATTTATAAGTTGTCATAATCATTTCCTTTCTATGAGAGTTTTATTTTTCAAAAAAAATACCGGGAGACCCCGGTAAATAACCTGAATGCAAACTTCTATAAGCCATGTTCTGTTCCATCAATTAGCAGGTTCTAATTGATTTCAGTAATCATCTGTCTACACAAATGTGCCTCTTTTTTCGTTCATTTCCTAATAAAGAGTGCCCCTACCATATGTTTGGGTTGCTCGCTCGAGGGGTTTACCGCGTTCCACCATTTCCGTTTCCAGAAATGCTTCGTCACTGTGGCACTTTCAAGAATACTTTGGCATAGAAATCCTTAGCCATTTTTTCTGCCGTCAACTAATTGTTGCCTTAGCTTATTGTTTCGCTAAGCACGAACACTACAGACATCTCAGTCTGTGCGAGCATGGACTTTCCTCAGTAGTGAAATCACTACCGCGATTACTCAAAGTTTACAAGTATTATTAATCTTTAATTGGAGTAATAACACGAGTTTTATCTAAATCATCGTCGTCATCTTCTAATTTTTCATCAAAGACATGCTTTTCTAAATTTGCTAAACGTTTTAAAATATCAAAATTTGTCACTCCTGCAGAAGGGATGCTTGCTGAGCGAGTTCCTTTTGTAACAGTTGCTTGTTTAGATAATTCGTCTACTTTATTTAATAAACGTTCATTTTCACTTTGTAAAAAGCTAATTTCTTTTTGGAATGTATCATAATCACGAATAATTTGATCTAAAAATGCATCTACTTCTTCAATATCAAATCCTCTAAATGAGCGTTTAAATTGTTTATTTAAAATATCTTTTGTTGATAAATGTCTTGCCATGGTTTCATTACTCCTTAATATCAATCATTCATTGTATAGTACAGTCTAGTCTAGTATGCTTGCTACTCGATGCATAACTGTCTTTTGCAAGCAGTGAAAAATCTTTTATTTTTCTATCTTCAATATCATACTAAAAAATCCGAAAAATTACAAATATGTTACATTAAATTTTTAGGCAATTTTTATTTTCTTTGTTATAATGTCTTGTGAACAATGATAAATGATTAAAGGAGAGTCAATAAATGGATTGGTTAGAAGTTACAGTAGTAACTCATACAGAAAGTGTAGAGGCAGTTAGTGAAATTTTTATGGAAATCGGAGCAAAAGGAGTTTCGATTGAAGATCCTCTCGATTATGATCAATTAAATCAAGAACAATTAGAATGGCTTTCAGTAGAAAGAAATGCCTTATATGAAACAGATGAAGTTTTTGTTAAAGCTTATTTTCAACCAAATCAATGGAATGATGAAATGACAGACACAGTTACTAATAGAGTTCAAGAACTAAAATCTTTCGGATTAACAATTGGTAAGGGAATTGTTACATTACAAACAGTAGGAGAAGCAGACTGGGCAGAAGCGTGGAAAAAATATTATTTCCCAGTGCGTGTGACTAGATATTTAACAGTTGTGCCAAGTTGGTTAGATTATCAAAAACAACAAGAAGATGAGCGATTGATTCGTTTAGATCCAGGTTTGGCATTTGGAACAGGAACGCATCCAACGACTCAATTATCGCTAACAGCATTAGAACAATATATTCGCGGTGGAGAGAGTGTATTAGATGTTGGGACAGGTTCAGGTGTATTAAGTATTGCTGCTAAACTATTAGGTGCAAGTACAGTCACAGCCTTTGACATTGATGAAATGGCAACAAGAGTTTCAAAAGAAAACATTTCATTAAACCCAGAAGTTGGAGAAATTGCTGTTTATGAAAATAATTTATTACAAGGAATTCATCAACCTTCTGATTTAATTGTGGCGAATATTTTAGCTGAGATTTTATTAATGATGCCAGTTGATGCCTATCATAATTTAAATGAAAATGGTGTGTTGATTTTATCTGGAATTATTCAATCAAAAGCAGAGGAAGTACGTGCTGCTTATGAAAATGTAGGCTTTACTTTAAAACAACAACTTACAATGGGTGAATGGAATACATTTGTCATGACAAAAGTGAAAGACTAGGTGAAAATTGATGCAACGTTATTTTATTAATCAAGTCATTCAATCAGTCGGAGAAATAATATCCGTTCCTAAGGAGCAAGAGCATCATATGGTAAAAGTGATGCGGATGAATATCGAGGAATGTTGTGAAATTGTAGATGAAAAAGAAGAATTGTATATCGCAAAATTGATACAAATATCTCCATTGGAGTTAGTCATTGAAGAACATAAAGAACAACAGGTGGAATTACCGATTGATGTTACGATTTTTGTAGGACTTTCTAAAGGAGATAAATTAGAAAAAATTGTTCAAAAAGCAACAGAATTAGGCGTTCATACGATTGTACCAGTAGAAATGAAACGGAATATGGTGAAATGGACAAAGGATAAATCTCAAAAGAAAATTGAAAGATTACAAAAAATTGCTCAAGAAGCTGCAGAACAATCCCACCGACTACATGTTCCAAAAGTGTTAGATTTAATGACTTTAAAGGAAAGTGTCGTATTAGCAAAACAATCGACAAAAGCATTAGTTGCCTTTGAAGAAGTTGCTAAAGAAGGCGAAGCAGCAGTATTTGTTCAAACGTTGACTTCATTACAAAAAGGAGATTCGATTGCCTTTTATTTTGGTCCAGAAGGTGGATTTGACCTACAAGAAATTGAGTATTTAAATAGCCAGGAAGTATATTCTTGTGCCTTAGGTCCAAGAATTTTAAGAGCTGAAACAGCACCCATGTATGCACTAGCTGCAGTGTCCTATCATTTCGAGCTTTTAAAAGGTTAGAAATAGTTGACGGAAGGCTAAGAAAGAGATAGGATAAGTATTATCTAAAGTTAAGAAAGCAGTAACAAATAATAATTTAATACGGTTATTGTTATGAATTAAGGGGAAAAACGTATATGTCAAAAAATAAAAATTATACGGCTGAAGATGTTGTTTCACTCTGTCGTGAATATATGAATGAAAAGAGTATTCAGTTCATCGAAAAAGCCATTGAATATGCGACCTTCGCTCATAAAGATCAAGTAAGAAAATCTGGCGAAGCATATATTGTTCACCCAATTCAAGTAGCTGGAATTTTGGCAGAATTGCGATTAGATCCAGATACGATTGCAACAGGATTTTTGCATGATGTTGTTGAAGATACAGGATTTACAATTGAAGATATTGAATATGTATTTGGCAAAGATGTTGCATTTTTAGTAGATGGTGTTACAAAACTAGGAAAAATTAAATATAAATCTCATGAAGAACAACAAGCGGAAAATCATCGTAAAATGTTATTAGCAATGGCGAATGATTTAAGAGTTATTATGGTAAAATTGGCTGACCGTTTACATAATTTAAGAACTCTAAAATTCCATAAACCGGAAAAACAACGCATGATTGCGAATGAAACATTAGAGATTTATGCACCTTTAGCACATCGACTAGGGATGAATAAAATTAAGTGGGAATTAGAAGATACATCATTAAGATATTTAAACCCACAACAATATTATCGTATTGTTCAATTAATGGATTCAAAACGTGATGAACGTGAAGCATATATCCATGAAACAGTGGTGAATATCGAAGAAGCCACACAAGAATTAGAAATCGAAGCTGAAATATATGGTAGACCAAAACACATTTATTCAATTTATCGAAAAATGAAAGATAAAAAGAAAGAGTTTAATGAAATCTATGATTTATTAGCGATTCGTGTTTTAGTGAATAGTATTCGTGATTGTTACGCAGTTGTTGGGGCAATCCATACAAAATGGAAACCAATGCCTCGTCGTTTCAAGGATTATATTGCAATGCCGAAGGCAAATATGTATCAATCCATTCATACGACAGTTATTGGACCAGGAGGTAAACCGGTAGAAATTCAAATTCGTACATTTGAAATGCATGCTGTTGCTGAATACGGGGTTGCAGCTCACTGGGCGTACAAAGAAGGAAATACGCAAAAAGTATCGAATGATCCACTTCAAAAACAATTAGATTGGTTTAAAGATTTAATTGAATTACAAGATGATTCAAAAGATGCGAATGATTTTATGAATAGTGTGAAGGAAGATATTTTTGGAGACAAAGTATATGTCTTTACTCCAAAAGGAGATGTTTCTGAGTTACCATTAGGTTCAGGGCCGTTAGATTTTGCCTACAATATTCATACGGAAGTTGGAAATAAAACAGTTGGCGCAAAAGTTAATAATAAAATTGTACCATTAAATTATCAGTTAAAAACAGGAGATATTGTAGAAGTATTAACTTCTGCTAACTCATTTGGTCCATCAAGAGACTGGATTAATTTAGTCTTTACGACTCGTGCAAAAAATAAAATTCGTCGATTCTTTAAATTACAAAATCGTGAAGAAAGTATTCTTCGTGGACGTGATTTACTAGAAAAACAAATTGTTGATTTAGAATTTTCTCCAAAAGACTTTTTATCAAAAACTCAATTAAAAGAAATTTCTGGTCGATTTAATTTTGCCAATGAAGATGATTTATTTGCAGCTATTGGTTTTGGAGAAGTTTCTGTTCAAACGGTTGCCAATCGATTAACAGATAAAGCTCGTCGAGAAATTGAAAAGCAAAAAATGCAAGAAGAAGCATTTGAACAAACGAGTGAGAAACATCAACGTAAAGATGCTCAAAAAATGAGTATTAAACATGAAAATGGTGTCATTATTGAAGGGGTTAATAATTTATTAATTCGCTTAAGTCGTTGTTGTAATCCAGTACCGGGGGATGAAATTGTTGGATATATTACAAAAGGGCGCGGCATTTCTGTTCATCGTAAAGATTGTCCGAATGTGAAAGTTCAACAAGATCAACAGACTCGTCTCATTGATGTAGATTGGGAAGATACAGGGAATTCTAAGCAACAATATGATACAGAATTAGTTGTTGAAGGATACAATCGTAATGGTTTATTGAATGAGGTATTAAATGTTATCAATAGTATTACGAAGTCTTTAAATTCTGTAAATGGTAAAGTGGATTCTAATAAGATGGCTACAATTACGGTCAATATTGGAATTCATAATACGGAACAATTAGAATTTATTGTGAAGAAGATTAATCAAATTCCTGATGTTTATAGTGTTCGTCGTGTAATTTCTTAATCGAATGCGAGAAAGAGGAAGAGTTATGAGAGTTGTTTTACAGCGTGTTTCTCATGCGAGTGTTACAGTTGAGGAGAAAGTCATTGGACAGATTCAGCGTGGTTTTCTTTTATTAGTGGGTATAACGCATGATGATGCAATAGAAGATATGGAATATCTTGTTCGTAAGATTGTTCAGATGAGAATTTTTGAAGATGAAGAGGGGAAATTGAATCGTAGTATTCAAGATATTGGCGGTGAAATTTTATCGGTTTCGCAGTTTACTTTATATGCGGATACGAAGAAGGGGAATCGTCCTTCGTTTTCAAAGGCAGCTCCTGGGGATGTTGCGATTGATATGTTTGAGCAGTTTAATGGTTTGTTAAGAGATACTGGGATTCCTGTTGAGACGGGGCAATTTGGTGCGGATATGAAAGTAGAGTTACTAAATGACGGACCAGTGACAATCCTGTTGGATTCAAAAAACCGTTAATGGGACGTAATAGAAAAATAAACCTGGAAAGACTTTATTGTAGTAGCAATGGACGGCAGCAGCCCTGCGGTCTCATGCCTAAAATTCGAGCCTAAGGTCTCGAATTTTCAAGTAATAGAAGCCAATGAGGCTTCTATTACTCGCGCTACTACGAGAAGTCTTTCCAGGTTTCTTTTTCTATACTTTTGAATGTCATTAACATAAAAGGCGTTGGAGACTTTTATTGTCGTTGGTTTTCTAGGTCTGTGCGGACTACTAAGACGTCGCAGCTGGCGTTTCGGATGACGTATTCTGATACAGAACCGATGAATAAACGTTCGACTGCGTTTAGTCCTGTTGCGCCCATCATAATTAAATCAATTTGATAATCCTTTGGAATATTTTTAGAAATATAAACTTTTGGAGAACCGTATTCTAAAACAAAATCGATGTCATTAAAATCATGTTCTTGGGCATATTGACGATATTCTTGGAATAAGTTTTCTGTTTGTCTTTGAATTTCTTCATTAAAGTTTCCTTCGAAACCTGTAGGAGTTTGAAGGACTCGTGTATCAATAATATGAGCAATTAAAACTTGAGCACGATTTCTTTTAGCGACTTCAATTGCTTTTTCAAAAGCTAATCTAGCTTCATTCGATCCATCTACTGGAACTAAAATTTTTGAATATTCATGGAACATAACAATCACTCCTTTATCTTTATACCTTTATTATACCACTCTGAAATAGTTTTTAAAGGGGTTTCATAAAGATAAAATCCGTTTATAAAAGAAAAAACCACTCGAAAGAGTGGTCCAAAGTAAAAACTTTATTGATAGATTTCCGGTGATGCCGTTTGATGTATTTGATAGTTTTGAACCCGCATTCTAAGCAGGTGGGCTTCTATGAGTTACTTCTTAACTTCCAAGTGCGATGGCTTGTTATCCATAACAACAATCTGAATCCCTAAATAGTCATTAATTGTTCGGTCAACACATAGTAAATACCGCGCACATCTCAGATTTCTATACTACTATAGTAGCACTCATTATAAAAAAAATCAACAATAAATTTGATAGCGTTTACTTATAGTTCTAAGAAACACAAACATTTGTGACACGAACCAGTGTCAATACAACTTGTGGGAC
>ERZ773211.151-NODE-151-length-16368-cov-3.95084_pt1 | contig 16368 bp, 12 predicted proteins | sample MGYA00511914_ERZ773211 | MGnify/ENA primary metagenome ERZ773211 (study PRJEB29015, sample SAMEA2738163) | human oral metagenome | biome: human oral; feature: human-associated habitat; material: saliva | place: China | collected 2242 ...
TGTAGAGTGAATTCTTTTTCAACATCTTTTGTAAATTGAATTTGTTCTGATCCTTTTGTACCAGTATAAGTTCCAGTTTCATCAGTTGAAGCTGCTTTGAATGTTAATTTGAAAGTAAAGTTTTTAGTTTTGCTTGCTAATCCACCAGCAACTTTTTTTGTAATCGTTAATGCATCTGCATTTGGATTAATAGTTGATGGTGTGTCTCCAGTTTTACCGGCTTTTTTAGTATATTTATTTTTGAACAAATCATATTTATAGACTTTTGAACCACCTTCTGTTCCTGGTTCAGTATTTCCTGCTTTTTTAGCAGTGGCAGCTGTTGTACTACCGGCAGTTGTATCTACGAAGTAAACATTTGAAATGTATGTTCCTGTTCCTTGAGATTTGTTCTTAACGAATACGTGCATTTCATATGTTTTTGTATCGAATGTTAATGTATCAATATTATTAGCTAAAGCTGTCCAACCTGTTTGTTCTTCTGATACTGTATACACATATTCCCCAGCATTTGCATAAGTTACTCCTGCAAAAATATCATCTGTTGCTTTTGTAATGGCTGTTTTCCCTTGAGGAAGTGTATCTCCTGCTCCATAAGTAACTGTTCGGTTTGGAATTGTTCCATTTGTTGGTGTCACTGTTTCGTATGGGACATTTGCACTGTTTTGTCCTGATTTTGGAGCAAATTTAAATGTAAATGTTGCTGTTGGAGTAGTAATTCCTTCTGCAATATCTAATTCTTTATTGACTTTTACCACAACATTTTTTTCATTTTGAGAACTTGCTACTTCATTTTCAGCTAATACATTTGGTACTTGTAATAAAGATAAAATTGTTCCCGCTGCTACTACACCTGTTGCTATTTTCTTCATAAATGTTTTTTTCATTGCCTAATTCTCCTCTTTTTAAAATCCTCTTCTTCTAACAATTGTGACGACTTTTCCTTGTGTATCTTTAATTGGGATTGGACCAAATACACGACTATCTACTGCTGTTGTTCGATTATCTCCTAGCACAAATAGACTTCCTTCGGGTACTTTAAGTGGAAATTCTACCCCTTCTTTATAAAGCAATGTTTCTTTATAAATATCCTGTTCTTGTTGGGGTGAACCATTAACGATTAATCCATCTTCGTTAATATCAATCGTACTTCCTGCTGTGGCAATAACACGTGCCACACGAAGTTTCCCCTTATATTCATACGTTAGCAAATCTCCCACTGAGTATTTCTTATCGAGTCGATAATAAACTACTACATCTCCATCTTTTAGCGCTGGTTTCATGCCATCATCGTTGTAACGAATAATGCCAAACAAGAAGAAATATAAAAGTGCTAATGTTGCTATAACAAATACTATTTTTCCTAGAAGATAAACGATATCTTCTTTAATTCCTGGTGGGCCTTTTCCCCTCTTTGGTCTTTCTTCTTTGACTTTTTTTAGTTGCAAACTTTCTCTTCTACTTAACATTTAGATTCTTCTCCTATTCGTAATCATCACCAATAAACCTAGAACTCCGATACATCCAACCATCATTAGCATCATATTAGATGAATCTAAAATATCTAATCCAGTTGCCGGAACAGACACTCGTTTATTGATGACTCGAACTTGCTTATCACGATCTAATTGTCCACTTTGGTTTTCATAAGTTACATTGTATCCCCTTTGCGAACGTGAAGATTCTCGAACTTCATAATGAGCCCCAATTGGAAGATCATCAAACTGAATCGTTTCTCCTCGTTTTAAACTCACAGTAGCTCGATCATTAGAAAATAAAACGATACTTTCTTTATTCCCTTTTTGCGCTTTTATTTGTTTATTTTTCAATCCAGTAATTTGAATTTCCATTTCAAAATCTTGTTGGTAATTTGCTAATTCACCGCTCACCTCATTTGTAATGGATAAGCTAGGATATTTTTGATTGGTTATCGTTACTGTCTTATCTTCTGTTAATACTCCTTGTTTTACAGAATAATCAATTTTATAATGGCCTGCATATTTTTCATCTTCCGTTACTGTATAATGAGCTCCTCTTGGAAGATACGAGAGCTGAATCGGTGTATTTGGTCGAAGTTCAACATTAGTAACACCATTTTTAAATGTTAATCCACCATATGTTCCCGACAACTCTCTATTATTACTATCACGTAATTCAATTTTTACAGTATATTTTTGTTGCTGAACTTCTTCTCCTGTCAATTTCTTCTGAACTGTTAAGCTTGGTTTTTGCTGATACGTTACCTTAAATGAAGGATTATCTATTGTTCCAATGTTTTCAACTTTTGCATCAAATGCAGACAATTCTTGTGGAGTGATTTGATATTCATACCCTTTAGCAACGTTCTGAATTTCTCCTTTATTCGATTGATTAATTGTAATTTGTCGATAATTTGGTGTATCTTGCCCACCTGTTTTATTTTTCTTTGTTAATCCTAATGTAATCGAATTTGGTTTTGTTGCTGTAACATTCGTTCCACCACGTGCATCTTTCCACTCAACTTTGACTGGAATATTTAGTGGATTAGACGGACTAAAACTTGGCACTTCAGAATATTGCAGAGTTTTTGTCTTTTCTTTCTCAACTCCATAAGAATATGTCACTGTCGCTGATTGATTCGAATACAGTTTTGACTTATCTCCATTTAGCGCATCAGAAGCTGTAACTTTCTTATCTCCTGTAATCGCATCTAATGCTTCTTGAGAAGATTTAACGGTGAATTTCAGTGCATATCTCACGCCATCTTCCATTCGATAATCTTCAGCAAATTGTGCAGTAACAGACATTAAACCTTGTGAATTTTGTTCAGTTGTCACTCTCGCTTCTTGCTCTGTTAAAGGTGTTTCAACTCCATTTACAATTTTAACGACTCGAAGATTTGAAGCATTATTTGGAAGTAATGTAACGAATTTTGATAAAGTATCTGTAATTGTTACTTTTCTAATTCCTAATGGCCTTATTTTCCGAGTAATATCATTTAATCCATCGATCAATTCTTGCTCAGTATTGGCATATAATTCTTCACTTGGAATATTTCTATTTAATCCTCTAACTTGATCTCTCATCCAGTTTAATGTATCAAAAGTACCTTCATACGCAAATGCTACAGAATAGAATCCGTGAACTGCAGGTGTAATCGTTCTAAGGCGATTTAGCAAATTACCATATAATCTGTTATTAAACCAATTTCCTGCATTTGGATATTTAACGACACTATGTCCATAGTTATTATAGTACATATTCGCTTCACCATCTGACAGGACAATAACAACCCTTTTAGCATCAGGTCTAGCTTTACTTAATTGAGTAATGGCATCTTTTAATCCTGCTTCAACATTCGTATTTGTCCCTATAGTTCCTCTGCCTTCATTCCCTTTAACTTCTCTTGAAGCTAATTGTAAATTAGAAACAACTTGTTTTAGTTGATTAGCATTACTGCTCCAATCAGAATAAATATACGAATCATCGAACCCATTAATCCCTCTTAAAAAATCACCCGGTTCTCTAGGTTCCACTCTCCCATTATTCCACCTAGCATAATCATTATCCACTCTTCCAGCAAAACCTACTAAAGAAATTCGATTGTGTGGATTTGAAAGTACAGAATCAATTAAGCCTGGAGTATTATTTTTCCCAACTAATGCATTTTTTAAAGCTTGAAGTCGACTAACACTTTGATTTCCAAGAACTGCTTTCCCCATACTTCCTGATAAATCAGCTACAAAAACAATATCCAATGGTTGATACGTAATATTTTGTCCGCTATTTGTCGTAATATCTAACATCAATTCATATTGATCCGGAATTGTATTTCCATTACTATCTCTCATTGGTGTAATTGTTTTATGGTAAGTAACCGTTGGCTCGATTTCTTCTGCTCCAATTTTATTGAATGGAAATAATATTTGAGAGAACACTAACATAAACAATAGAATAGTACTTAGTATTTTCTTTTTTTTCACAATGACACTCCCTTGTTTTTTATGAAAAAGCTGTATATCACAGTTCATATTAGTACTCAAATTGTATCATGTCAACGATTTTGTGAATATTTTCGTTTATTTATAAAATAAATGTTTTATAGCATTTTTTCACTATTTAATATATTAGTTAAATCGTTTTTTCACATACTTTCACCTACTTTTACTTCTCACTTAAACACAAAAAAACCTTTCTCGAAATCGAGAAAGGTTTGAGAATTGTCTTCTTATTTGAGACCGTATTTTTTGTTGAAACGATCCACACGTCCGTCTGCTTGTGTGAATTTTTGACGACCTGTATAGAATGGGTGAGAATCTGAAGTGATCTCAACACGTAATAATGGGTATTCGTTACCATCTTCCCATTGTACAGTTTCGTTTGATGATTTTGTTGAACCTGATAAGAATTTGAATCCAGTAGTTGTATCCATGAAAACAACTGGACGATATTCTGGGTGAATTCCTTGTTTCATTTTCTATTCCTCCTGCCCTGAATTATTGCCTAATCCAGAGTTATTTATTTTTATGCATAAAGCAACACAAGTATAATAGCATGCTTAGGTCTAGAATGCAACTATTTTTATTAGGTTTGATGGATTTTCTTAGTATAAATTTCCAACTGAACTCTCCCTAATCTCCTAGTTCTAAGCCAGGCATTGCATTAACATCCATTGCTGCAAAATCTTGTTCTAACCATTTTGAATAAGCAGCTGCACCAATCATTGCAGCATTATCGCCACATAAATTCATTGGCGGAATCGAGAATGTTACAGTTGGATAATGACTTTGCATCATCTCTTGTAATCCTGTTCTAAGTCCACGATTTGCTGCGACTCCTCCTGCTAATACAAATTGTTTCACAGGATATTCTTGTAGTGCACGTTTACTTTTTTCCACTAATACTTCTACAACACTTGCTTGGAAACTTGCCGCGACATTTTCTGGCACAATTTCTTCGCCTTTTTGTTTTGCATTATGAATACGATTGATAACAGCTGATTTTAATCCACTAAAACTAAAGTCATAATGGTCTTCATGAATCATTGCTCTTGGGAAATCATAAACATCTTCTCCAATATGCGCTAATTCATCCATTTTCTTTCCACCTGGATAAGGCAAGTTTAAAATTCTTCCAATCTTATCGTAGGCTTCTCCAGCTGCATCGTCTCGTGTTTCACCAATAATTTCAAACTCTCCATCCTGTGGCATATAGACTAATTCTGTATGTCCACCGCTAACGACTAATGCCATTAATGGAAATTGTAAAGGTTCAATTAATTGGTTTGCATAAATATGTCCTGCCATATGATTGACGGCAATTAATGGTTTGTTCGCTGCTAGTGCTACTGCTTTGGCAGCTGAAATCCCGATTAGTAAAGCTCCTACTAATCCTGGGCCAATCGTCACTGCTACTGCATCAATTTCTTCCATTGTTTTGCCTGCTTGCACTAATGCTTCTTCAATCACTTGGGTAATTTGTTCTACATGGTGACGGCTTGCAATTTCTGGTACAACTCCTCCAAATCGCATATGACTTTTGATTTGGGAAGCGACAATGTTTGATAATAACGTACGACCATTCACAACAACTGCTGCACTTGTTTCATCACAACTACTTTCAATTGCTAAAATAACTACTTCCTTTTTCATTGTTCATATGCTCCTTTCTTGAGTTCTAGTCGGTAGAGTAATGCATCTTCTAATGGATCTGTATAGTAATCACGTCTTCTATGATAACACTCAAATCCTAAAATTTCATATAATTGCTGCGCACGATGGTTAAATTCTCGTACTTCTAAAAATACTGTTGCCACTTCTTTCATTCCTAAATCATAACACGCCATTTGCCATAAACGTTGGGCAAGTCCTTTTCCTTGGAATCCTCTATGAATCACAATATTCGTAATCGTTGCTTCATCTAAGACGACTTGCATCCCAATAAATCCAATTAAAGTATCCACATGATACACGCCATAATAAGCTCCATGTTCAGAAGCAATATCTTCTTGGAAAGCTTTTGCACTCCAATGTCCAGGATGTTCATAATGTTGTTGCACTAATTGGTATAACTGTTCTGCCACCTCATCTTCAACCGTTAATCGTTTAAACGAAAACTCTGATGAGGAGAAAGATTCTGGTGTTTTAGGAGGTAATAGATAAGCCATCAGTACTGCATCCTCTACTTCATTTTTATAATATTTTTCTTTGTATCCTGTTTGAATAAAGCCAAACTTTTCATATAAGCGAATGGCCTTAGTATTGGAAACTCTAACTTCTAGGGAAATGGAATCTTTTTCTAAAAAACGTGCGTATTTTTCTAATTGCTTCATTAATAAAGTCGCACATCCTAAAAATCGTACATTCGAATGAACAGCAATATTCGTAATATGAAAATCTTTCTGCGTTACTCTTGCACCAACAAATGCTTGAATCGTTTCTTCTAATTCAATAACGATATAAATAGCTTTTGTATTATACATTAAATCTTCTAAAAAGGCATCTTTCATCCAAGGAGGATTCCCCATATATGCTTCCTCTTCTACTGCTGCAATAGCATCAACATCCTCTAAGGTAGCTAATCGAATCGTTGCAATTTTCCCATTAGAAAGAGGAATTCGTTTTTGTTGTTGAGGTAATTGATGCGCAATAAAGTCTCCTTCAGGAATTGCTTGATCAACGAATCTTTCTAATTGTTGCCATAAAGATTGTGTCCAATCTTTACATGCGCTCCACATAGTTTGTCTCCTGTTCTTCTTGATGGTTCGCTTTCCAATTTTCTTCAGCTTCCGCTAATTTTAAATATGTTGGCACAAAAACATCTGCATCTTCTTCTGGTGCATCTTGTGCTAATTTACCAAAGAGTCCTGCATGAACAATGGCATCATTTTCTTTAGAAAATACCACTTTATCTCCTAATTTCTCTACAACTAACTCTTTTTGTTCATCTGTAAGTTGCCCTACAAAATGGAGAGGAGCATCGTAAGTAGCTAATTCTTGTAACCACTCACTCCAAGAGATATGACGTTCTTGAACTATCAACTGTGGAAACTGATGGCTCACTTGATAAAGACCTGTAAAAATATTATTTCTTCGAGCATCAAAAAATGGAACAACATAAGCTCCTTCAGGAACAACTTCTACAACATTTGCGACAATCGCTTGTAAACTTGAAACAGCTTTTAGCGGAATATGCAATGTCTTCGCAAGAGTTTTTGCAACTGTTACTCCAATTCTAAGTCCAGTATACGAACCTGGTCCTTTGGCAACAATCACACCTGTTAGTTCTTGCATACTGACTTGACTTTCTTGAAGTACTTCTTGAATTGCCGGCATTAGTTTGACACTATGTTGTAAAGTGTCTGGAACTGTTTGTTCAACAATCGTCCCCTCATCTTTGACAATGGCAACTGATAAAGTTTTATTTGAGGTATCAATAGCCAATACGGGCATAGAGCACTTCCTTTCTAGTTTTTTGTTTAAAAAATTTGAAGGAGGGCAAGTCATGCTACTTGTTGCACTTTTACCCTCTTCAATCAATTATTTAATCACACATTGTTTGAATACGGCTCAGAAAGATTGAATCGACGTGCGTTTCAGTTCAATTCAGAATATCTTTCTTTACACCTTATTATTAGTACGCTCTAGCAATCCATACGGTTTGTGTTGCTGGTTTGCCTGAAACGATACATGTTTCTTTTTTCACTGGTGGATTGAATGGAATATTACGAGTCGTAAATCCAGTTTCTTCTTTGATTTTCGCTTCTGTTTCTTCTGTTCCATCCCAACCAACTAATACCCAACCAGGTACTTCGCCAGCTTCACGTTTTGCTTCGATATGAGCTTTTAATTCATCTAAAGTATCAATGTTTGTATATTCATTAGAAGCACGCATTGCACGAGCAGTTTCTAATAAACGAACTTGCATTTTCTCTAATTCAGCTTGAATCGTTTCTAGTAATCCATCAAAACCTACCGCAACTTTTTCGTCTAAGTCACGCATTTTTGTCATTACTTGATTATTTTCTAAATCACGTGGTCCGCATTCAATACGCATTGGCACTCCACGTAATTCCCATTCATTGAATTTGAATCCTGGTGAGTTGTCTGTATCATCAATTTTTACACGTAAGCCTGCTGCTTTTAATTGTTGTTGTAATTCTTCTAATTTTTCTAAGATGGCTGGATTTTTCTTCCATGGTCCAACTGGAATTAAAACTACTTGAGTTGGAGCTACTTTTGGAGGTAATACTAATCCTTGTTCATCTCCGTGTGTCATAATTAATGATCCGATTAAACGAGTAGAAACTCCCCATGAAGTTGTATGTGCATGAACGTGTTCATTTTCTTTTGTTAAATATTTAATATCAAATGCTTCCGCAAATTTTGTACCCATATAATGAGAAGTTCCAGCTTGTACAGCTTTTCCATCTTTCATCATTGCTTCGATTGAGTAAGTATCTACTGCACCCTCAAAACGTTCTGATGGAGTTTTTTGTCCTTCATAGACAGGAACGGCTAATACGCCTTCTACTACTTCTTTATAAATATCTAACATTTTCATTGTACGACGACGTGCATCTTCTTCATCTGCATGAGCTGTATGTCCTTCTTGCCATAAAAATTCAGATGTACGTAAGAATGGTAAAGTTTTCTTTTCCCAACGGAATACATTTGCCCATTGGTTTACTTCATATGGTAAATCACGATATGAATTAATCCAGTTTGAGAACGCAGTTCCAATCATTGTTTCACTTGTTGGACGTAAAGCTAAACGTTCTTCTAATTTTTCACCTGCTGCTTCAGTTACCCATGGTAATTCTGGCGCAAATCCTTCAATATGATCTGCTTCTTTAGTGAAGAAACTTTCTGGAATTAACATTGGGAAGTAAGCATTACGAATCCCTTCTTCTTTAAAACGACGGTTAAATTCTTCTTGAATATGTTCCCAAATTTCGTAACCGTCTGGTTTGAAAATCATACATCCACGAACTGGTGAATAGTCCATCAAATCAGCTTTTTGAATGGTTTGAATATACCATTTTGAGAAATCTTCTCTTTGTAAGTTTGTTTTTTCTGCCATAGTAGCACTCCTTTTCTAATGATTGTGGAACAAAAAGAGCCACTCCTCCTACAAAAGGACGAATGACTCGCGGTACCACCTTTAATTACATTTTCATTGTTAAATGTCTCTTGGAACGTGATAACGGTACGCAAACCGGATTATTTTCATAATCAATATTCTGGTAGGTTCAATTCTAAAAGCGGGGGTTCTCTCTCAGCCATGAAGAACTTTCTGTACCCATTAAAGAACTTACTATTCCATGCATTATACTACCGAAAAAACTCCCAGAAATCAAGTGTTATAGTCAAAATCATTTACGATGAGACCTTTTTTAAGAAAATAGCGATATTATAAAATTTGAAAACAAAAATCTATTTTAAAAAGCAAATTTTCTTCTTTTTATTTCGACACCTTTTTAGTGTATACTACAAGAGAAGATTGAAAAAGGAGACACTTATGAAATACGAAGAATGGTTACATTTATTTCCAAATTCTAAAATCATGCATCATATTCCACTAAATACACGGGATTATGTTATTACATTAGAAGAGAACACTTATTTACAAATCCCATATGAAGAATTATCCAGTCGTGAATTAGCTTTACTTGAAACATTAACAAAAACAACAGTAAAAGCTTCAAACCTTCTTTCACCTTGGCAACAGTATTTAGAAAAAGGGGGAGAATGTCCTGTTCTATTGAAGAATATTCAATTGATTCATGTTTGTTTAATTCAAAAAAATGGAGATTTTAATGAGCAAGAATGGTTGGAGATGATGCAAGAAATTTTCGGAGATGTTATTACAAGTTTTTGTTGTTTTCCAAAGCATTATACGATTGTGAGAAAAGCAGATGTTGAAACGATTTCTACTCAAGAGTTGCAAGCAATTCATGCAACAGTTGAGGAAGATTTTGCAATTTCGATGAAAATCTTTATTGGGAATGTGTGGAAAATGTCAGAGGAAATTCCAGGAATTTATCAAGCCGAGAAAGCTTTATTTGTAACCTATTTACATGAGTCGAATAAGCAGACTTGTTTAGCTTTTGCTCCGATGGTTTTATGGGGATTTACTCAGAAAAAATTAGATTTTTCACCGATTCCTGAGACACTATATGCACAAATGGTTCAGGATGAATTTCCGGATTTAATTGAGGCGTTGTGGCAAGAACGTGGGACTTTGACGAAGGCGGCTACTCGTTTATTTATTCATCGTAATACGTTGCAGTATCGGATTGATCGGTTTGGGCAGTTAACGGGATTGGCGCTGAAAAATATGGACGATCTGACTCTCTGTCATTTTCTTTTGATGCAACAGGAATACTAAAAAATAGAATCCTACACCATTCCTTTGATAGTGAGGTCGCAAGCAGCCACCTTGGGTGTCTCATTGCTAAAAATCAAGCCTCGGTCTTGATTTTTCCCTGTAATATTAGCCTTTCATAGCTAATATTACTTTCACTATAAAGAAATGGTGTAGGATTTTTTATATCCATATTGTATCGGGGCGTTTTTATTAAGGGAATTACGTACCTAACAATGTCTCAAGCAGCTTCGCTATGCGAATCTCATGGCTAAAATTCGAGCCTTGGTCTAGAATTTTCCTTTGTAATAATACCCAGTTATTACGTACACTACTAAGAAATCGGGATTTCATTTTATTTTTTGACGTTTTCTTATTGTATCAGGCGTTTTTATTGAGAGGCAAACATAAAGTGAAGTCGCAAGCAACCATCGTTGGTGTCTAATTGATTTCACTATAAAGAAATGGTAGAGGATTTTCCCACAAAAAAAGACGACCGGAGTCGTCTTTTTTTCATCTCTCATTAACAATTAAACCCATTGACCTCTTGCATTGACATAGTAACCGTCAGGAGTTGTTGTATTTCTTAAAATTGCTCCTGATTTACTCGCGTAGAACCAAGATCCCTCTGCTTCAAACCATTCATTTTCAGACATTACACCTGACTTATTGAAGTGATACACTTCATCATTTGATTGAATCCACGCATTTGTTACAATTGTTCCTTTTTCAGTTGCAAAATACCATTTACCACCAACTTGGAACCATTCATAAACTTTTACTGCACCTGATTTATCTGCATAGTACCAACCCTCTGTTGTTTGGAACCATTGATTTTCTTTCATAGCTCCTGATTCATCAAAGTAATACCAAGTTTTATTTACTTCAAAGAAACCTTTTTTCATAAAGGCAATTCCTTTGGATTCACCTGTTAATTCATTTAAATAATACCAAGTTCCGTTATCATTCACCCATCCTGTTTGAACTTCACCTGATTGATTTAAATAAATCCATAATTTTTGAACTCCTGTTTTTTTATCATCAGTATTCACATTAATTAATTGCCATCCTGATAATTTTTTACCATTTTCATAATAATAAACTTTATCATTTTGACGAGCAAATCCTGTATTGTTTTGTTCTGCTGCTTGTACATTTGGACTTGTTCCTAATAATCCAGCACCTAAAAATGCTAAACTTGCTAAAAATAATTGATGTTTTTTCATAAAAACTCTCCTTTGTTATTATTACATTTGCACTACTGTTGCTTCATAACTGTAACACTTCATTCTCTAGAAAGTCAAATATTACAAGTAGAATTTTATAAACTTCCTACTAAAACTCATCTCAAACACCAAAAATAGCCCCAAATCGTCGAGGCTATCTTCTACCTGATATAAATGAATGTTCCATTACACAAGGGCAGGAGTTTTTACAGTTTTTTCTTTTTTCTCTTTCCCTTTAATAGTAATTTTGCCTTTTGTAGCACCAATAGTGACTTGTTGTCCGAAGCGGATTTCTCCACTTAACAATGCTTCACTTAATGGATCTTCAATTTTCTTTTGAATAGCACGGCGAATTGGTCTTGCTCCGTATTCTGGATCAAATCCTTCTTCTGCTAAGACATCTAATACTGCAGAAGTAATTTTCACTGTAATATTCAACTCTTGTAGTCTTGAAGTAATTTCTTTTGCCATAATGCCAACAATTTGTCTTAGTTCTTCTTTTTGAAGTTTATGGAAGACGATTGTTTCATCAATACGGTTTAATAATTCTGGTCTAAATGAATTTTTCAATTCTTCACGAATTCGTTTTTCCATTGCATCATGGTTTTGTTGAACCGTTTTTGCACCGAATCCTACCGATTTTTCTTCACGAAGAGCTACAGCCCCAAGGTTTGATGTCATAATGATAACTGTATTTCTGAAGTCCACTTTTCTTCCTTTTGAATCGGTCAAATGTCCATCATCTAATACTTGTAATAATATATTAAACACATCTGGATGAGCTTTTTCAATTTCATCTAGTAAAATCACGGCATAAGGACGTTGACGAATTTTTTCAGTTAATTGACCACCTTCATCAAATCCAACATATCCTGGAGGTGAACCAACTAAACGGCTAACGGAATGTTTTTCCATATATTCAGACATATCAATTCTGACTAGCGCATCTTTTTCTCCGAACATTGCTTCTGCTAAAGTTTTCGCTAATTCTGTTTTACCAACACCAGTAGGCCCTAAGAATAAGAATGAACCAATTGGACGACGTGGATCTTTTAATCCACTTCTTGCACGACGAATCGAACGAGCAACCGCACTAACGGCCTCTGACTGTCCAATTACACGTTTGTGTAGCACAGATTCTAAGTTGATTAAACGTTCGCTTTCTTTTTTCTCCATTTGTTGAAGAGGAATTCCTGTCCATTGAGAAACAACTTCTGCAATATCCCCTTCTCCAATCGAAGCAATATAATCTGTTTTTGGTGAAGTTTCTAATTTTTCAATTAATTTTTCAAGCTTCGCTCTCTTCGCTAATTCTTTTTTACGGAATTTTGCTGCTTCATCGAAGTTTTGATGTTGAATCGCTTGATTTTTCAATTGTTCAAAATGTAAAATTTCTTCTTCTAATAAGACGATTGGAGAAACTTTAGTTGTCACATCTAAACGGGCTTTTGCCGCTGTTTCATCCATTAAGTCAATCGCTTTATCCGGAAGACGTCTTGAAGTAATGTAACGAACTGATAATTGTACCGCTGCTTGAATCGCTTCATCTGTAATTTCTACATGATGATGCGCTTCATAGTGTTTTCTCAATCCTTTTAAAATTTGAACACTATCTTCAGCTGTTGGTTCTTCTACATGAATCGAAGCAAAACGACGTTCTAAGGCAGCATCTTTTTCAATATATTTTTGATACTCATCTAAAGTTGTTGCCCCAATGACTTGTAATTCACCACGAGCTAAGGCAGGTTTTAGGATATTCGAAGCATCAATCGCTCCTTCCGCTCCACCAGCACCAATAAGTGTGTGTAATTCATCGATGAATAAAATCACATCTTGTTGCGTATAAATTTCTTCGATGATTTTCTTCATACGTTCTTCAAATTCACCACGGTATTTTGTTCCTGCTACTAATGCACCCATGTCTAACATCATTAAACGTTTGCTGGCAATTTCTTCAGGAACTTCACCATTGACCATACGTTGGGCTAATCCTTCTACAATGGCTGTTTTACCTACACCAGGCTCCCCAACTAATACAGGATTATTTTTCGTACGGCGACTAATGACTTGAATCATACGACGAACTTCTTCGTTTCTTCCGATTACTGGATCTAACTTCCCTTGTCTAGCTAAGGCTGTTAAATCTCTTGATAAGCTATCCAATGTTGGTGTTTTATCTTTTGCATGGTTCCCAGACACTTGACCTTTTGTAGAACGAGCTTTTGAAGGTTGAATGCCAATTTTTTCATAAATTGTCTTCATTAATTCTTCTAATTCAATATGATTATCACGCATAATTTTTGTTGCTAATACTTCTTCTTGAAGTAAGCCTAATAATAAATGCTCTGTTCCTACTTGAGGGATTTTCAAACGCTTTGCTTCTTCTGTCGCTGCAACAACTACTTTTTTAGCTCTAGGCGAATACGGCATTAAATATGGATCAATTTCTTTACGATTGCTTCCATATCCTGTTAATGCTTCAATTTCTTGACGAACAATCTCTACTGTTAATCCTCTTTCTCTTAAAAGGATTCCGGCAATCCCTTCCTGTTCAATGACTAGACCTAATAACAAATGCTCCGTCCCTACTGCTTGATGTCTAAAAGAAATTGCTTCCTGAGCAGCCAATACCATTGCATTACGTGCTTTTTCTGTAAACATTTCACTCATTCACGTCACCCCTACTTATACTTTAAACCGGTTAATATATTTTTCATCATATTACTACGAAGTTGATCACTGCATTGCTCTGCTTCCGTTAACGATTCCTTGGACATTGCAATATTCAATAATTGTGCTTCTCTTTTTGAGAGGAGCTCATTATCATATAAATTTTGTAAAATATGATTGGCTTGTTTGATAGATAATTCTTCTGGAACTGCTTCTAATAAGGCATCAAGGATATCCATATCATCTACTAAATTGACTTTCATAATACGGATATATCCACCACCACCACGTTTACTTTCAACAACATATCCTTGTTGAACCGTAAAACGAGTATTAATAACATAATTAATTTGCGATGGAACACAATTGAAACGATCTGCAATTTCACTACGGCGAATCTCAACTTTTTCTTGTGCTAATAAGACGTTTTTTAAATATTCTTCAATAATATCCGACATATTTGACGGTTGCATACGAATTCTCCTCCCTTTTGACTTTCTTTGACTTTAATTATACAAAATAAATTTCTCTTTGCCAATAAAAAGTACTTCATCCGGAAAAATTTGTTAGATTTTATTCAAAAAATCCTGCCAGTGATTTCTCACCAACAGGATTTCCCTTACTACATGTTTTTAATTTACGTTAAATTTGGAAATGAATATCCCAAATCATCCAATTCTTGAAACACTGCAGCTATAATTTCTTTTCTCACTTCATTTTCTTTTAAATGTTTCTTTAACTCATTAGTAGTAGCCTTTGAATTTTTAGCTAAAAATATCACTGTCGCAATCATCGCTTTTTGAAATTCTTCTAATTCTTTTTCTACAAACGGATCTGTTTTAATCTCTTCATGAAAATCTCTAAATTCTCGAAGTTCTTCCATTGAATTGAACTCATTAAAGTCATCAAAATCATCGAAATCATAATACGGATCATCAGAAGTAATCAAATGAAAGAGCTCTTCATGAGAATACATATCAATTACAGATGCTTCTGTACTAATTGTAAACGGAATTTTAAAAAATTCCATCACCGGATCTAAGCACTCCTTCAAGAATGGCGCAAAAACTCCTCTTGTTACCCATCTTTCCGGAGTCATTGGCACCTCCTTATAGAATTCTATCAGAGTATTTTGTATAAATTCCGGATTTAATTTATACATTGGCTCAATGAGTGCTATTTCCATATCAGTTGTAATAATCAAAATATATTGAGGTCCGTTTTTCTCATCATCACCATAAAAATGAGATGGAGAAAGCATTAAACGAATTTCAAATGTATCCGGTACTGAAACTTGAATGCCTTTCTTTGCACGATAAAGAGATAATTCCGGTACATACAATTTTGGTTTTTCTCCTTTATACCCAATAAATTCTTCGTAAGTTAGTTCTTCCTCAAATGAAAGAATATCTCCTTGTTCATAGATACTTTCTTGTTTTTTTGGATTGTACGTAATCTTTGGTAACGTATTCTTTTCAGTTGGTTTTGAAGTGGAAGCAAGTAATGCAAGATTCCCTTCTTGTGTTAACCAGTCTAATACTTTTTTACAGAAATTCACTTCTGACACTTTTAAATCTCTGGATAATAATTTAGAATCATTTAAACTGAAAATTAATGGATATAATTTCTTTCTTTTACGAGTAATCCCTAAGTCTCTTAATGTCATTTTTTGACTTATCGGAATAAACTCTAATGGGACAAAGACGATTTGAATTCCTTTCCGTAATCCTTCAATTTCATCTAAATCTTCTTCCGTTTCTGCTAGTGCAACAATAGCCTCTTCTGATCTAATTCTATGTTGATATTCACGAACAGTTTTATGGAAAAATGCTGCAAATTGTCCTTCCTTATTATGCATTAATTGCACAATGAATTGGACTTTTCCAACTTTATTACAAACTGCTGCTACCATAAATTCCTTATCAAATTCTGTTAATGCTTCTTGAACTTGATATAATCCATTGTAAATCTCTTTCATATTCTTCACTCCCACTTCTTTATTCAATGTTATTGTACTATGCTTTTATCTAAAAGACTATAAAATAAAATACACCGACTGAAAATAATTGGCTCATCGACAAATTCTGTTGGTGGATCAAATTTAACACCAAATTAAGTCTTTAATTTT